>Ga0209367_1006469_pt1 | contig 16199 bp, 7 predicted proteins | sample WorMetLIZISLAND2_FD_187412 | JGI IMG/M metagenome (GOLD analysis project Ga0209367, IMG submission 187412) | Marine gutless worms symbiont microbial communities from Max Planck institute for Marine Microbiology, Germany - Olavius geniculatus... ... | reverse complement strand
ACTGGCTCTCGATTGGCACCGAATTCAATGACCTTGAATGACCTTGAACGCCAAAATAGGGGGTTTTATGGATTTTTTGGCGATTTTGGGCTGCGACACAAGTTTATGTCATTCACAAGGTGGCACCGCGTTACTATCGTTAGGCATATGCGATCCAGATATAGAATTTGGTATTTGTATATTAACTTAGCGTGAACACCCCAATTTTCAGCTAAACTACTGAATCGGAACTGCTATAAGCTTTTCGCACATCTCGTGAGCATTGGCTCAAATTTCTTGTTTCATTTTGCTCCAAACTTTTTTTGCTTAGTGCATTTGAGAGATGTGAGTGTTAATTTCAGTGTGACCTTGATGATGAGTTGTTGTCGTATGTTAGGTGATGGTCCAGGAAGACTCGGATGGCGTTGGACTGATCGCTCACTTTGTAGCGCATGCCACTGGTCATCCAGTCGCCGCGATGGCATTTGATCCGTCCGGCACGTTGCTGTTGACGGCCGATTCTCTTGGTCACAGTTTCCACGTGTTCCGGCTCATGGCCCACCCACTGAGTTGTGCGCTCGGTGCTGTACACCATCTCTATGTTCTGTTCCGAGGTGAAACATCTGCCAGGGTAGGTCTCAATGGCTTGTGTCTGATTTGTCTTTTGCAGATATTTAAGTTTTTTTAAAATATTTTACTGCTTGTCGTATTCAGCAACACTGATTTTTATTTTGCCTTGATACGAGTTTTGTTGGTTTTGTTGCTTTGTTGATAATTTTGTGATTCTAAATTATGTAGTTCAGTTTTGGTTGTTGGACCGTTTTGCTGACAGTGGTAAATTATAAATAAAATATATGGTAATTTCTGCTCTTAGTTTGCAAATGCAAAATTCTAAAACTGATTGTTTTTGACTAATGTTGCTGTGCGCTTACTGAATGGAGGCTGTGTGTAATTCATTTAGCCCACAGTGTCACTTACGGGGTTTTTTGTCCGACCAGTTACTTTTCTGCTGCAGAGCATCACCGGTGCTTGAATAGTGCTAAATTATTCTGCATTGTAACAAATGCATAACTGGGTAAACAGCTCACTGCAGTGGTTACAGGGTAGCATCTTCTTTAGAAGTCAGAGCAATTCATCGCTGTAGGTGTGTGTTATGACACTGGTGATGATACTGTGCAGTCTTTCAGCTTTCGTTCGACTGGCTTGCTTTTCAGGTTAGATTAGTGCTTAAGTAATCTTTTTTTGGGGAATTATTGCTGGGGGAGGACTGTTTTACAGGCCAGAAGCCCAACAAATGACATGAGTGTACTGTGATAATTAATTGAATGACAGTAGTGACAAAGATTTATCTGCTGTGTAGGTAATTTATCGATAAAGAAACGAGTGTTTTGCTGGTGCTTTTTGCTAGGTGCAGTCCATTGATTTTTCGCTGGACAGCCGTTGGGTTGCCGTCACTACTCTGCGTGGTACTGCGCACATATTTCCAATCACAACCTATGGCGGTCAGTTTCTCAGCAGATCTTCACCACTGTTTAAGTTTAGCTCTGCCGTAGTTTGGTAACTGAATCCGTCTCTGAATGTATTTAAAGATGTTTTTCGTTGCGATTTGTTGGTCTTAGGATATATCATTTCTCATAACAACTCTATTGTGCCTCCTGGTGCAAACAAAGATGTTTTTTTAAACATTTAATCATTTGTTCACAGTGAAAATACAGATCATGCATGTGATCGGAGTCAGAGTGGATGATGCAACTGTTTGCAGGGCCGGTAAACGTTCGTACTCACACGTCGGCTCGTGTTGTCAATCGCGCTAGTCGCTTTCATCGCAGTGCCGGTCTCGAGGACATTGGCTTTCATTCGTCTTCAGGTCGGGAAAGTCAGTGTAATGTGTCCGCGAGTCCAAGCTCCAGTCCAGGTTGTATCTCTGCATTGGCTTTATAAGCCATTTTGTCACTGTTACGATGACATAACGAGACTGTTTTTCTTTTCTTTATATACAGGTTTAATAAGATCAGAAAAGATAATACAGAAATTAAAACATAACGAGAAACAGTACTACATGCCACATTCGCTCAAGTCTGACTGCCAGCCTACAGCTATAGGGCTACTGTGCATAGTCTGGTACGACGTGATGCTTACAATAAAGCTAATGTTGCATCAATCAGTTGAGTGGGGCGCCACAGTCACATTACATTGTCACAATGTGATTTCACTGATTTGAATCTAACAGATTTACATATGACATAGCCTAAGCATAAATAGTGAATTAAGCTATTTGTAATTGTAGTTAGAGCCATTCTTGTTTATTGTATTCGTTGTCTAGTTCTTTGCAGTGTTTTTTTTGAATTATTGCTGCTGCTGATAACTACATGCATGTGCAGCTAAATAGTAGTCATCAGTGAAACTAAACTTAGTCACAAACATTCGGTAAAAGTGAACATAATGAATTCTTTGCAGTTTTGTATTTATTGCATCTAGTGTGCAGCAGTGTCAATTCTTTAAATAAGTCATTTTATGCGTAAAAATGCTTCACCGTTTATGTTATCTGCTGTTTGTGCCAGACTAATAATCTTTGTATTATTATGAGAAGTAGTTGTTGTTGTTTTGTAATGGTTGTAGTTGTTGTTGATGATGATGATGTTGTTAGTTGTGAATACACCATGGTCCATAAAAAACATGTCACTTTTATTTTTTGAATAGTTCTGTGCACCATGCATCATTGGCTGACTTTAATAATTTTTGGCGTTCAACATCAAGAAGAAACTTGACGCAAATGACTATACTTTTGGCCACCTCACTTTAATACTGTCGCTACACTACCTTGTGAAATGCAGGTTGTTGAGCCTGCTGTTTGCGAGTGGTGTCAGTGTTTGTTGCTTGCATTCACACAGGAAGAAAACATTCTGAGCACATGCTGTAATAAAGAGGATGTGATGTGTCACGTGTGACTTTTTGAGATACAGTAGTGGCTAATCATGTTTGTCGCTTTTCAGTTAATCATCTCTGAACAAACGCGTGCACTATCCAGTATGAATTCATTGTTGTAAATGGCCAAACTACGACTTCTGCATTTTGCAGGGTAGTGTAGCGACAGTATTAAAGTGAGGTGGCCAAAACTACAGTTGTTTGCATCAAGTTCTTTCCTGATGTCATGTGCTGAAAATTATTAAAATCAGCTAATGTTACATGAAGCTATTCAAAAATAAAAGTGGCACGTTTTTTAGGGACCATGATATATTTTCTCCAGGATGCCATACATTGATGGTTGTAGTGGTTGTATTTGACTGTTATAGGTCATACAGGGCGTCATGCGTTTGCGCACGATCGTGCCGGTCACGTGTCACCATCATCAACGGCAACTGGCAATGCCAACAATCCTCGCCTGCCTCCGTATCCGCATCCCACGCTGGTCTGCGCTGCCATCCAGATACGCCAAGGCCTGGCCATCCCGGGCATTGGCAGTGGGCCGGCGGGCAGTGCTAGTTCTAACAGTGGCAGCAGTTCTGTGAAGCCAAGGATGGCAACTGGTCAAGGGGCCATTGGACTGGACTCGGCCTGTGTTGCTGCGTGCTTTGCATCCGGTCGTGGTTTCTTTGCCGCTGGATCACCGCCTTCCACTGTGGCAGGTCTCTCTGATTGTCTGAACTTATCCACACTGTCTGTTGCATCGGGGTAGGGGATCAGGACAGCAGTTGCTGTCCCGTTTCTCTAAATTTTAAGCTGTCAGGAAATTTCTTTTTGTTGGAAAACTTTTTTCCAAAAATACAAAATCTCGGGCTGAAAATTTGTTTATTTATTCATTGCATGACACAGTATACAGAACAGTTACAGTGTAACATCACAGCTGGACAACCAGGCACAAATAAATGAACGCTAACAGTTACCCAGCTGGTACATAAGAAATCCAACACAAAAGCTAGGCCACTAACATGGCTAGTAGCATCGCAGATATGCTGACAAGTCAATATCTTTAAGGGATTGGCTGAAAGCAGCCTGAGAACTGAAGAAGATTGAGTCAGGCAGAGAATTTCAAGTATTGACAAAATCCCATATTTTGGGGGAATTTAGAGACGTTTTTGTCAATTTGTTACTTAAAATAACTAAAATTCTTTCATTTTTAGCATTAATAGCCATAAAGATTAACTACAACTTTAGGTGTTGCTGCTGGTGACATCACAGCAATCTGTGGAAACATAATGACATCATTATTATTTTGGAATCATGACACAGTGACAGTCAGACACTCAAATCTGATGAGCACACAAGCTCCATCATTAAATATGTTAACTTGGCGGAAATAAATTTATGTATTACACTGGCGACCAAGTTACTTAGATTTGGCTTGGTATATCAGTTATCAACATAAGCAAGACCATTCTGTGCATTTTAACCGAAATGCTGGATAACACAATAACTTCAATTGCCATTCGAAGACAAGACCTGCAGCTGTTGTGGTTGATTTCCACTGACAGCTGTATTTGTTGTGCAGATGAGAAGCGTGTCGTGGATTCGCTGTTCATCGTTAACTGGACCGGCACACTGATGGAGTATATATTGGAACCCCGTGCCAAGTCTGGCCTTGAGAAAGTGACTGATGAATCGCCCATAGAGGTGTTGGCAAGAGCCTGGGCTCAGTGGCCATTAGCACGGTCAGTCTCTCAGAAATGTCTTTTTTTCCATTTCTTTCTAGTTGTCACTTTTTACTCCTCGCGCAGTGCGCTACGTTCCTAACGTAGCGAAGAGGAGTATATGAGATCAGTGTAATATTGAGGACCGACCGACGACCGACCTCTTTTCCTGGAAGAGCCTTCCTGGAAGAACTTCAAACGGCTATATCTCCAAAACGGTGCTAGACAGATGCATGGTCACTATGGATCACCCATAGGAAGTCAACCATCGCGAGTCGAATGGTCACGTGACCGATGACATTACTTGACCCCAAAAGGTCAAGGTTGTGACCCCATTATCTTCAAGGCGCCATATTTTTATAACGGTGCCAGATAGACAGGGAGACAATTTTCAATAACAACTAAAATTCAAATTGATGCTCAAATTGGTGCTGGATCTCTAATACAAGTTGAAGGGAACGAAAAGACACTTAGAAGAATACAGAAGAAAATTGTGCACACGAGGAGTACATTAGATTGGTTGGTCGCAATCTAATAATAATTCTTTTTGTTCTTGTAAATTGTGGTACATACCACAATCACTGCCACAACAGTTCTCAGAGGTTTGCTTTGAGGCACTGACTTAATTTGGAATTAGTTCGGAAAATGTCCAGTTGAACAGAAACCAGTTGTGTGGATCGTAAAGAAGAGACATTATTCTGCATGGTTATTGAATATTATTTGCTTGCCATTTTAACTAAAAGTGATTTTTTTGTCCTGATTTGTCATCGTTCGTAATTTTGATATTTTAGTAGATTTGATATATTGCTGTTTGAAACTGTTCGTGGCAGTTCGTACAATTCATCTGAAGTGAAACTTCCGTTGCCAAGCAACAATCAGTTGATATTGTCATGTGACATGGTGCTGTCGCAGAAGACAAATGGTACATAATCATTACAGTGATTGTCATTTGTAAATTTATGGCTGAATTACATTGCGTGTAAATGTCGTGTTTACTTTCTAAAGTTTATTGCTAAATTCTGTCTGTAAGTATTAATGGCAAAACTTTGTTTTCTAAAATTCGAAGTTGTCATATTGGATGTTCAGCTCAATTATAATTGGCAGTTTTTACAGTTTTAGGTTTTGGTCATTTTTTGTGTTTTGTGTTTCATAAAGGTTAAACTTTTTTATAAATGTTAAACTTTGTGTTCCGTTATTATATGTCTGTGCAATTTTGCTCGGAAAGGCCATCTCCGTAATGACCTATACTGTGTCAGTTGGGATGTTAAACCTTACTCACTCACCCCTTGATGTTGAGCATTTTTGCATAGAAGTAGAACTTTTTATTACAAAGTGTTACTCTATGTCATTGTTAACAGAAGAAACTTAGTGCACTGGTCCTGCAGTGAGCGTTGCATGGTGCGAAGTAGAAGAGTTGAATTGGTGGAATTATCTCCGAGCTGCAGACATGGTGGAGTAGTGGCTTGGCTCGGATGCTTATATGTTAGTCTCGATCAACAAAGTTACTTGCTTCCGGGCTCTGTTAACGAAGTAAGTCAGTAAGAAAATTCATATAGGCACAATGTCAGCGGGAAACCTGCAGAATCTTGTACATGGAGATTGCTAAATAATCTCAGCATATAACCAGCCATTTAGGTTAACCATACGTGTAGAAGACACTGAGTACCAGCGAAAGCTGGGATGTAGACAGGCACACGGTTCAACCTTGTGGTCTTGCAGTGTAAACTGGTGTCTGGTTAAGGGCTAAGGAATATATGGTGATTAGTGCCACCCTATGAGCCTTGTGACTTTGCATTTTTTGTACCTGTGTGAGCAGCTGGTCGAGGTTCACAAGCTGTTGACAAGCAGTTGTCTGACAGCAGTCCTGATGCTAATGATGAACAATGGCTTTCACAGGTCATTGCTTTATCTTTGTTTTGTTTTGTTTGTACAGTTGTAATCATTTAACTAATGTTTTTAGTTTTAATCTATATTTTTGGCTGTTGTATTGATGAAAAGCTAAACAGTAGACAAATTTTGACAGTGCTTTAATAAATGAATATTGAATTGTATTTTACTTTTCTTTTGTAGAATTGTCTATGCTTTGAAGCTGTCAGTCCCATAGATAGTGATTTAGTCCTCAAGACCCTTCATGATCTTGGTTCTTGAGTGCCTCAAGGACTAAAAATAATCTGGGTCTTGTTCTCAAAAAAGTATTCTGCTATATACTTGCTATGTAAATTTACTTAGTTAGTAGTCATAGTCATAGAAAAAAGTCTTGTTCACATTTCTGGTGACAGAAAGATCTAAAGCTTCTGACACAGGCTCACACAGCTGTACTTTTAGGAAATTCTTAATGTGGAGCAGTTTTCTCAGATGAGTGTGTGCAAGTGTGTACGCATTGTTTTGTTTGGCGTTTGCCTGTGTTGCTTCATCGTTGGAATGTAGACGTTGTGTGGTTTTTATGTTACAGGTGGAGATTATAACACATGTCGGTCCGCACAGACGTCTGTGGATGGGTCCACAGTTTACATTCAAGACTTTTCCGGCTGAAGGTGCAAATGCTCTGTCATCGTCATCTCCCGTTTTGCTGTCTGACTGTCCAGAGTCACAGGCTGCGGTGGTTGACATGGATACAGACCTCAAGAGCCTCTGGTGCGTTGCCTTACCATACGGCATCTTTAAGCCCAAATTCCCTTATGCCAACTTTGCGACTTTCATCGAAACTTCCCTGCAGGGAAAGTTGCGGACCCAAATCATGAAAGTCCATGACACAAATCATGTCATGGACTTTCGTGATTTGTGTCTGCGACAAAGTTCGCGGACTTTGTTGCCGACTTTCCCCGTGTATTATAACGGGCTAAATTCCATTAGAGTGACACAAGCGGGTTTGTTGCGGACTTGTCATGGAGGATTTTGTCGCAAACATCTCAACATGTCGAGATGGTTAGTGTCTGCTACTTTCGTGATTTGTGTCGGCGACTTTCACCGAAACTTCATGATTTCATGATTTGTCACCATTTGAGTCCATAAACGGTGACAGATCATGAAATCATGAAGTTTCTTGATCTGTGTCCGCGACTTTCCCCACGGGGAAGTTTCGGTGAAAGTCGGCGTAATGGAATTTGGGCTTTACCACACTCAGCTGTCTGATTGTGCCTACTGAATATTGACGTCTGGGTGTAAAATACCTACAGTTAATCAAGTCAGTAATCGGTGCTGAATGCTGAGTAATGTTTAGTAATATTTTTACATTTTTAGAGTGCACTGCACACAGTTGATAGATAATTATGTTATCGTAAGATATTTGTTATATTTTTTGCTGGCATATTATTGTTTTTTATTCATTTAGTGCATTAGCTCTGTCTCAGCATTTACATTTACGCAGTTGTTGAAGCTTTGTTTATGACAGACTAGTAGTAACAGTAGCAGCATTAGCTGTAGTAGATTTGGGTTTGGTGGATTTTTTGTTCACATTATTTACTACACAGTGGTCTGTTAATTGGAAAGGTTGCTATCTCTGCAGATTTTGTTCTTTATCGCCGGATTTTAGTTGACCATACTCTAGTACAGGTCGAGCTATTGGCATGGGTTGTCGTCATCTGTCTGTTTGTTCGTATGTATTGTAGCTAATTGGTAGGGTGTAGGGGAAAGTTATTTTTTATTTTTTGAATAGTTTTGTGAAACATTGGTCGATTTTAATAATTTTTGGCACGTGCCATCAGGAAAGAACTTGATGCAAATGACTGTGTTTTTGGCCTTCTCACTTTAATACTGTCGCTACACTATCTTGTTTTCACAAGATAGTGGAAGTCGTAGTTTGGCCATTTACAACGATGAATTCATACTGGATAGCCCATGTGTCAGCTCCAAAAATGATTAACTGAATAGAGACAAACATGATTGGCAACTATTGTCTCTCAAAAAGTCACACGTGTCACATCACAATCACATCATCTTTATTACAGCATGTGCTCAAAATGTCTTTCTCTAGCACGAATGCAAGCTGCAAACGTTAACACCACTCGCCAACAGCAGGTTCAATAACTTGCATTTCACAAGGTAGTGTAGTGGCAGTATTAAAATGAGGTGGCCAAAACTAAAGTCATTTGAGTCAAGTTTATTCCTGATGTTGCACGCCAAAAATTATTCAAATCGGCCAATGCTGCACGGAGCTATTCCAAAAATAAAAGTGGCATGTTTTCTATGGACCACAGTGTATATAAATTTGCTTACTTAATGGTCATAGTTGTAATCGTAGTTGTAGTGTTTAGTTTCTGTTATTCGTCACTCTGTAGCATGCAGCTTTTGTACTGTGCTTGTTGCTGTTGACAGTTTGACTCCACGGTCTAATCCCGTAGAGATGCCAAAGTCCAGTGAAGAAGCCACTGTAGTTGCCAGCACTTGCAGCTCAATGCCGTACGCTACTTTCATTGAAGCTGCTGAGTCAGGTTCAAGTCTGTTGCTTTTGTTGCTTACTGATAACTGATATACTACATGATGTGCTGTTTTGAGGAGGTAATATGTATATGTTAAAAAGATAACTGCAATTTTTTTATAGATGCTAAAACTAGTATCTGGCTTGTAATAAATTTCACTGTTGGAGCTTACTGATTTTTACTTATAAGTGTTTTAAGACTCAGTCTAACCCTGTTAAACAGAAGTTAAGACTTTATATAATTATGGTGTGAAATTTATATGTTGATGCATACATTTGTTGGTAGTGCATGCGAATTTTTATTTGCAAACTCAATTCAAACATACCCAAATAATTATAATTGGAATACAGTAACTGTAAAGAAAAGAAACTTCTAATTTGTGTCAGAGTTCTGCAATGGTCGCACATCTGACTATTATTGATGGTTACGGCTGTAAATTTTTCACAGCAAAAATGTAACAAAGAATTTGCAGGTTGATTGCAGTAAACAGTACAGAATTCATGTGAATCATCTATGTTCTTTTAAACTTCCCATATTGTAAAACACTTTTGTTCACAAATCTGACTCGTGCAAGCGGCACTATAGCAAGTACTGGACCTTGCCTTTCCATTATACAAATACACAACGAACACAAAAAGCGAACTGAAATTGGCAGAAGTTACGGAGATCTCCATCATAATTCAAAAATTTGTGGTGTATGCGCAAACTCATGAAATGTGATATTGCTGCATTTGCCGCGGATAATTTACATGCTTATTGATGGCGATTGCTGCTGCAGGCAGCTATGGTCATTCTCCGAGCATGTTGGAGGCACGATACAGCTGGGCCGATGGAACTCCAGCCGTGCCGTTAGCCGACAGAACAGAAGTCGTTGAGGACGACATCAGGAAACACCTCGAAGATGCGATGACAGAGTCTCCACTGAAGGACGCTCGCAAAAGCAAAGGTTGCCATGTCTGCAGATTTTGTTCTCTATCGCCAGTTTTTAGCCAACTGTATTTTAGTACAGGTCAAGCTATTGCCATAGGTTGTCGTCTGTCTGTCTGTCTCTTCATCTGTAATGGATGTATTGTGGCTAATGGCATAGGGGAAAAGTTTTTACACAACTAATTAGCCATGGGTGTGTAGACTCAGGCATGCAAAATTTCAGGCATCTACTCTAAGGGGAACATTTTTAAATAGTGGGTTGAATGAATGGGGGTAGGAAAAATGTGCGTTTTTGAATAGAAAACTGGCCATATCTCGGAAACAGCGAGAGATACAGCCTAGGTTACTATTAATCACTAATAGGAAGTCGCATACTCCGTGTCAAATTAGATGGAAATCATTGATCTTGTATGACCTTGAAGAGTCATAACGCACTATGCAATGCCAATCGTGCGGTATTGTGGCTAAACGGTAAATCATAGAGGGTCTGCTATGGTACCATTGGATAGGGTGCTAGCAACTTCCTATACGCTGGTTTGGCCACAATTATGAATGGAATGTTTAAAGGTATAAGTGGCCGTATCTTGCAAATGGTGATAGATACAGCTTAGGTTACTATTAATCACTAATAGAAAGTGGCATCGCCCTGTCACATGAGTCGGAAGTCAGTGATCTTTGATGACTTTGAAGGCCATTACATGCTATTGCGGCTAAACAGTGCAAGATACAGTCGGCTTTTCCTAGCAATAGTTGGGCTTTTTGTTGTAATATGAGTTGTTGAAAGCTGGCAACATTTGTGAAACTGATTGGCATTTTGCAGTGACATATTGCAGTAGTAAATTGTTTTGTTATTTCGAGTTCCGAGTTTGTAAGATTTAATCAAATGTTTTGAGTCAAATAGCTAGACAGCATTCTGTGCATGGTCAGAGTGATGCTTATTGTTGAACTAATGGCAGCTGTGTGACCGAGTTATCGTGTTAACAGTGGTAAAAAGTGCCTGCAGTACATCAGGCATTTTACAGCATTGGAGATTGGTCACCTTGATATTATGTGTGGATATGTATGTTAGGGGTAAACAGCGGAGAATCGCCGAGGTTCAGTGATGCCCCTCGCTCGTACTCAGCACGCTCATCACCGCCGCACAGCGTTGATCACATGCTTGTCTTTCCCGGCGACGCCGGCAATATATCCTCCGACTCCAACTGACACTGATTATAGGTTGTTTTTGTGATTGTCTTTTTTGTTGAAACATTGTGGTCGCCACTTTACTTGACTTGAATTGCATGACCTTCGACTCTCGGACAATCAGCTTCTTGGCTTTTTCCATACACATCAAATTGCTTGTCTCACTGCATTTTGCAGGCCGCTTTGCTTCTGGCTTTGACGGCTTGTAAGCTTCAACCGCTATAAGGAAAGGTTGTTTATGTCTGTATCTGCTGTTATAATGCCATGCTAAAATTGCTTAAAAACTGCTTGAGTATTGAAGCGAGGCCAGCGTATGGTGCTGTTTTGAAGTTGGGGGTATGCTGGTTCATTAATGTTGTTTTTACGCGCGAAAGCAGCTACTGTCATCACAATTCTGTCCGTTCGTCTGTCCATCTGTCTGTCTGTCACACTGGGGGATCAGTCAAAAACGGTGCAAGCTAGGATCAAATCTTCACCATAGGCTGCCTGGAAGACTCTGGTTTTAGGAACCGTAAAGCTTTTCCATAAATTTGGATGAGGTCACCTTGAATGTGAGTGCTAAATAAGAGGGGGGTGGGAAAAATTGCAATTTTTAGCCAATAAGTCGCTATATCTCAATAATGGTGCAAGATAGGACTTAGATTACTATTAATCACTAATAGGAAGTCGTACACTGGCTCTTGATTGCCACCGAATTCAATGACGTGGGATGACCCTGAATGCTAAAATAGGGGTTTCTGTGGATTTTTTGGCGATTTTGGGCTGCGAGACACATTTCAAGAGCAAATTGTGCCGAAACCAATAGAGATAGACATGGACAAGCTGTGCATGAAATTTTCAGCATTGAACATAGAGTTTGACGGTTCAAGTGTCGATTTTCTAGGTTCAAGGAAACCTGCGCTCGAGGGCATCAAATAGCGGTACTCCCGTAAAAGTCATTATTTTACCATTGTTAACCAGTCTTTCGTGAAAACGGTTTCAGGTAGGCATGGGCATGCTACCTATCACAACAAGCACTAGTGACGAGCTTTTCAGTCGTATCAACATCGATGACTGAACAAGTGATGCTAACGCAAACAGAAACGCGTAACAGCCGGGTTGCATGTTTGAAACACAGTAAAACAAAGTCTAAGTCATTCACTAGAAGGCGCCAGACGACTCACAGCTATAGTGTCTATAGTATTTTATTTACTTGTACTCACCAGAGGTCGCCTCTATCGCTCTGCTAACGTCGTATCGGCTGGATATAGCAACTTTTGCCTACCCCCTTCTCATTTAACGCCCTCGTTCAGGTGACCCCCTTCGACTTTATGGAAAAGCTGTGTGGTTCCTGAAACTAGAGTCTTCCGGGCAGCTGATGGTGAAAATTTGGTAATTCTAGCTTGCACCGTTTTTGACTGATCCACCCGTGTGACAGACGGACAGAATTGCGATGGCTAAGACACGCTACAGCGGTAGCTGCTGTTGCACGTAGAAACCCTAAACTTCCGAAATAAGGGTTTTTTTTATTGATTTTTGCGATCTTCGGCTGCAGCGCACACTTCAAGAATGAACTGCGACAAAATAGCTGGAGACAGTTTGCGAACAGGAACTGCTATAGGCTTTCGCACATCTTGTGAGCGTTGGCTCAAATTTCTTGTTGGTGTCTTGTGAGCCAGCCCATGTTCAGTGGTTCTTACATAATGTGGCTGGTTGTCATGATGTGAATCCACACGACTTTGCAGATTAATTGCAGTGAGTAGGGACCACAGTTTTTTGCTCGCCATAGAATATTGAGCCGAGCTGCAGAATTTTCCCATTTCCATGGAATTTTGGCATTCCGTGGAATTTCGTGTCAGCTAGTGATTAATTTTATTTTCTAATTAAATACAAGTTTGCAAAGCTTTTTGACAAAACTGCCAGTTTTCTGGAATCGACTGCCCATTTCAGTGAGCAGCAAAGCTCACTGCACGTAAAAAATGTTGCAGTCACTGATGAGGTATAAACTAATCAGTGATTTTATTAGACATTTGATACGCAGAATGACGGACTTGTTCAAACTTTTAATTATGTAGAAATTTCTCAGTTCATTTGGTAAATAAAATGCGGAGGAATTAGGCGAATTTGCTGCAGTTAGCTGCGGAATTTGCCCAAGTGGCCTGCAGAATTTTCAAAAAAATTGTCATGGAATACTGCCTGCCATCTATAGCAGTGAGGTGTTGATTAGGTAATAACACCAAGGTAGCTGACAACAGAAGTCCTGACTTGCCATGTCTGTTTGACGAACTTATCAGAGTAACTTTTGCTTATTGAGACTGTTTGACAATTTGTCTTGTAGTGATGTATCATTCTGAACTAGTCGAACCCACTGTTTTGTTGTTTAAATGTAGAACGTGGTCGACTGTTTATCACTTTCTCGCCTTTAATGGACTGTCCGTAGGTGGTGGAACCACTGAGTCATGCAGGCACGTCTTTTCTATATTTGAACCCCAAAGGGCACGCTAAAATTTGCTCGTGTGGAATTTAACTAACAGCATTTTCCCTCAAAGTCTATAGATTTGACATATCTTGTTGTAGTCAGGAACGAATTTTAATGAAGTAAATAAAAATATTCAATTGACCACGTAAATCAACTGAAACTAATATATGGAAGAAGGATATAGAACAACTGATATTAAAGATAGTCTCATCTGTACTGACGGGAGGAATAAAATTGCAAATTTTGAATGGAAAGAAAATACGAAAGGATTAGTCATCATGCTTCTTTAATTTTGAAATTGTTCCATCACCTTTTGTAAAGACAGCATTGTACCATTGTGCTGTGGTTCCATTTCCTTTACTAACTTATTGCATCTGATGTACAGGGTGGGCCATAAAAACGTGGCATTTTACTTTTGTCCATATCTTCACCAATCAATGACCAATTTTCAAAATTTTTTTACTGACATACTGCGGACAATTTGCAATAATGTGATTATTATATATCTCACCACACCATAAATGCGTCGTCTCTGCACTACCTTGTAAAATATGAATGAAATATGCATGTATATCGATAATAACAAACAAACATTTTGGTATAATTGAAAAAAAAACACTTGAGATCAACATTGCGGTGAATGATCTGTATAACACCAGACTGTGTGGGTAACACAGTCAAGTGTCATACGGATCATTTGCCGCAATGTTGGTCTGAAGTGTTTTTTCATTTACTTAAATGTTTGTTATTATCGTTAGGTTTTTTACATTTATGTTTCACAAGATAGTGTAACGACGCATTTATTTTATGGTGGGATATATAATAATCACACTATTGCAAATTGTCCGCAGAGTGTGCTAGTGAAAGAATTTTGAAAATCGGTCAATAATTGGCGAAGATATGGACAAAAGTAAAGTGGCACGTTTTTTGGCCCACCCTGTAGGTAGTGCATTGTGTAAACTGAGTGTTGTATGCAACATGCATGTTATTGTGTAGTAGAACATTGATTATTCCATGTCTTGTTGTTTTTTATCAGTCATGAAGGGTTGTTACTGAGACTATTGCATATTGTGGGTGATGACTAATTTAACTGTGTCTTTCTAATCATGTTGTAACTTTATCATATATGGTTGAGTAAATCTGTGTGTTTTCTTAGTGAATACATTTGTAATTTATGTACTACATTTTGTGCTATTTTGAGGGAACAAATTTTGTTTTTAGCATATTTTAGTTTTTTTACTGTAGGTAAGTAAGTTATTTTCTGCAGGTTTCAAAGCATATCAGGAGCTTTATTAGCAATTTCTGGAACAGCAGAATGTTTATATTGTTTGAATTTTTTCTGAAATCTAACTGATAGTTGTATGCTGTTAAATGAAAGCTACTGCTCTATACTATCAAAGGAACAGCCTGAACATTTCAGGAGCCTTAACATTTTTGGTAGACAGTTGACTCCAAAGATGACCTGTCTCTGGCCAAAGTTGACACATAACATTTTTCGTCCTAGTTGTTGCTTGCTGAGTCTTCATTTTAACTAGCAGCATTCACCCATTTATTCAAAACAAGCATGTGTGATGTTTGATTGGGCATTAAGATACTTATGCATCTGGTAGAGCAATTTTTTATATGTAAAGTAGGTTGGCGAAAGCCCACCCACTCAAAAAATCGCCCGCCCACTCAAGCCATTTCGCCAGAATTGGTTAGTGCGTTATTTTTTGTTATTCTAGTGCTGGTAAAGGTAGTCTGGTTATCTCTAGTGGATTAAAAGTATTCTGTCGTCATCGTCATGAGCCTGCTTCAGGGCCCAGGCTCGTTGGTAACTAGTGAATGCAATAAACTCACCAGCAGCACTGTGGTAAAGTTATTTCGAAAATTTTCTCACAGGTGACACTTTGGATCCCGTGCTAAGAGCAAGGAAAGAGGGGAGCGGAAGAAAGAAAAGAGGAAAAAGAGAATAAAAATAAGGGATAAGGGAAGAGGGAGGAAGGGAAAGGAAAATGGAGATTACGCACCCGTAGCAGTGTAACGAATTGAAAGAGTAGGACGGGAAGTTGAAATTTTTTCGATAGACACTGCAAATTTTCGACGGCAGAGATTGTGTCCTCAAGATTTCAATTTTGTCCCTAAATTTTCTTAAAGTGGAAGTTTTATGCCCCAAATTTTGCATGCTTGGACAAAAATTGTTCGACAAGAAGATTTTCCAACAATTTTCCAACAGTCCAAAATTTAGGGGATAGTTGCCCTCTTGTCTTCTTCCCTTTCTTTTTCAGCGACAACGAAACTGCCCACACACAAATTTTGGCTCAAAAGTTGCACTGTCTTCCGCTGCATAAATGCAGCTTTTGCAGTGGCGGACCCAGCCCCCCAATCATCCACACAAAACATATCATACGTTTAAAGACTCCACTACATTTGCCAATTTGGTCAGTTTATTTTCGAAAAAAATAATTAAAATTGTTGCCACCAGATCTCATCTTTTAAAGCTGAAATGCACCAAATTCGCTTTCGTCTGGGGCTCCACCGCAGACCTGCTGGAGGAGCTCACAGCGCTCCCTCTGACCCTCTAGCTGGATTTTAGGGGGCCTACTTCTAAAGGAAGGGAGGGAG
>Ga0209367_1006467_pt1 | contig 16201 bp, 15 predicted proteins | sample WorMetLIZISLAND2_FD_187412 | JGI IMG/M metagenome (GOLD analysis project Ga0209367, IMG submission 187412) | Marine gutless worms symbiont microbial communities from Max Planck institute for Marine Microbiology, Germany - Olavius geniculatus... ... | reverse complement strand
ATACCCCGGCCAGCTACGCCGCTAAATTTGCAGATCGGCCATTTTCGGTTAACCGGTTACAAACCGGTTAGTAGTTTCGGTTAACCGGTTTTGAAATTAACCGAAAAGCGCATCCCTAATAAATAATCTTGACATAATTAACAACTAATACAGTCACAAAGATACTGTATACAAATTATTCTACAGAGAATATCCGTTTTTAACGCAATGGTGATTACTAGTAATAACACCAATAATAGTGTAATAATAATAATAATAAATTTTGGTTCTAGATGTAATTTATTACGGTTACAATTACTGCGAATAGTAAGTAAGCAGTAGTAATAGTACTACTAGTAGTAGCGTAGTAGAAAACGCAGCAGCAGGTATAATAGTTCTGCAGTTTTGTTCGAGTAGTGAATGTAGTGAATCGTCAACCACGCTGCATTATGAAATTATCAATAAATGCTGGTTGTGCTATTGAATTAATTAATCCAATCAGTTGCTCATTCACCGCCTGAATGAACCGACCCTGTATTATGACTGTCAGTTCGGTCCACGTACTGCAGTGGTCTGCATTAGCTAGCGAGTGACTATGCTAGTGGCGTTTAACTTTTACTAATTTTACTGCACTGCTGGAATGGGTAAGCAAGTACGCAGTACGAGCTTATACCACTCCAGACAGTACTTAAAATTAAACCACGCGCTCAGATCGCATAGATCGCGCCGTCGCTTGCTTTATGGCGCACGACTACAGCCGAGAATAATGTAAAAACAGTAGCGGTGCGAGCTGAATGTGGATTAGTGCCTTAATGCTAGTGGCGTTTAATCAATTACGGTATGCGACTACTTAGCAGTCGGTGATGGAAGGCGTCAGTGTGCTCTGGGCACTATCGGGTTCTTACACGTGTCGACGGCGAATGACATCTGCACACGGCCCGGCTGACAGAGCGTACTCGACCACGAACCAGTGTGGATATATCCGTACTCAGGTCGGGTTGCATCGATTATTAATTACTAAATTATCAGTGATTTGGTAGTTTTATAGTATTTCGTTTGGATAGTAAATGCGAGTAAAATTGTCGAGAAAGTATGCTGCATTGTAAGGTCATGAATGCTTGTTTGTTCAAACTGGATGCAGGTTTGGACAAACATGCAGACGACCGACGGACGGGCAAGAATCGTATTGCGGCCTATTGCGGATTGCATCGATTATTCTGCTCACGGCGCTGTATGGCGCGTCAACAGCAGAGCGCACGACTGTCAGACTCAGATTCAGCGGCAGCGAACAAGCAAGCAGTGGTGCAGCGACTGTACGGGATGACGTCACGCTTCTGGCCTGCACTGGACGCACGCACGCTGCAGTTAGCAGTCGCTGCAACCAGCAGTGAAACATTGCGGCAGAAGAACACAGCGTAGAGGCCCAGCTGGTAGTGTGCGGCGTCAGCGGCGGCAAAGCAAACGTCGCGGCACGCTGCGAGGCGACTGCGCTATACTCAGGACGGACCACACTCGGTGTAATGACTACTGCCGACGGTTGATCGACGACTAAGCCGCTACTGCACTCGCTTCAACTTGTCGTGACTTATCAGACGTGACGACTAATCCACGAGAAATCGAAAGTCGAGATGCATCTTGCGTACAAATTGTTGTACGACTTATTGACAAACTAATTTACAACAAGTCATGGTATTAGTGGAGTCTGGGTCCTAAGCCGCTACTGCTACTGTCATCTTCAACGAGCCAACAACCCGGCGGTCGTGCTTTTAGCCTTAGTGTCACCGTATCTACGCCCTGTCATCGAAGTTGAATAAGACTTATTAGCAGTAGAGCAGCTCTAGTAGCCTACAGATAGTTTTGTGGCATTGTTTTAGTAATAGCTGCTACTAAATAGCTGAATGAATAAGTCGTTTAATGTATCTACGCCCTGTGGCCGCGGCGGCGGTGGTAGCCGATATATAAACGCAGTGAGTGAGTGCTGTGTCTCAAGTCGTCATTTGTCTTCGCCATCTTCCGCTAGACTTGCAGACTTCGCCACTCCGCGGCGCCAAAACATCATTCACTCAACACGCGTGTCACAGTAGTCAGAGCTAAAAGGATCCTGGGAGGCGGCGCTACTATTAATGACTGCTGGAAACGACTTATCAGTTTAATACCGGCTCGTCTTGTTAAGCTAAAGAGGTAAGATATATTGTGCATAATTTCGGTTGCCGGTACTGAAAAACTTTTTAAAAAACTTTGCAAACGAGTCCGCTAATACGATAGCTTATTTTTTAACTTAATAAATAAAAACAGTAATATAGTAAGCTTAATAACTGTAAAGTTACTAACAAAGATGGTCTTATAATAAGCTACGGTTCTATGAAGTCAAACCTGTCTGTCAATTTGACGACTAAACGTACATGTATAAGCTTTATACCAATAAGAACGTGTGCACAGGTTTATCCTTCTGGTAGTCAGATAATGCAAAAAATATGTTAGATTGTCACCAATCTAATGTATACTTTGCGCACAGCCAGAGCCATTCAGTCTGCTGACCTCGAATACATTATCTTAGAATGAACCATAACCGGAAGTGGATCGGATGATTTGTTGGTAAGATATGGTCATTTGAAGTTCTTCCAGAAAGTGAGGTCGGTCTTCAGTATACTATACGGATGCCATAGGCCTACGTAACGTGCAGGCAGTAAAATAATGACACAGCAAAATTTAAAAAGATATCATCTGAAAACCAAATAATCGTTATATAGCTATTATTTCTACACCTGCGGCCAAATATGCTACGAATGGCATATCGTGCATTAATCAATAATGTCCGTTTACAGTGCCTGAAATTAATTAGCTCTGCTGAGAAAAAATATGCATGTATCTCTTCAATCTCTTGAGATGTTCAATGCAGTATTTTCTATTTTTGTTCTAGTCTCAATAATAACGTCATCATCATAGGTTGTTCTAAGCGCTGTACGCACGTTTTATGGGTTTTAGATAATTAGCACACGTGAAGCGAGTGGGCGCTATTCATTCATTCGTCCATTCATTCATTCATTCATTCATTCATTCATTCCATTCACAAAATTTTCGCCGGTCGGTTGCTTAATAATGCTCATTTTTAAGACGTAATTTGTATTAATATCCGTGCATTAGAAATAACAGCAGACTACTGTACAGGGTGACGCGTGAAATGTCCGCCGGCACGTTTCACAACATTTTCATGACTTCATCGATCATCGTCCTATTTCGGAAATAAAAAATAATCACTGTATTTGTTAGGAAAACTATAGAGTAAAGAGCAAGATAATTAAAAACACATGTATTGCCTTAAACAGTAAAAAAAGTTAACAGCAACATCGACCGCAATACAATAACTAACAGACTAACAGACTTTGCAGTATAAATTTAGTAGTACAGATATGCAATAAAATAATTATTTAAGATCACATCAAACCTACAATCACTTCATTATCTTGTGAATCCGAAACTGCTGTTTGTCTTGTGTAGGCTGTTTTTAAAAATTCTTGATTAATTAATTAATTTACTCACTTATTTACTTTACGGACCACCCTGTTGATACGCGGCGATTGGCTCGACGCACGATTGCAGCAACACGGTGGGCTGATAAAAACGGGCGCACACAATACAGTTCCTGGCCTGCGTAGTCTCGCGGCAGAGTAACGTAGAGACTGTCCGATAGACGGCAGCACCGCAATCATGTAGTTAGCTTGCTCAGCGACCGCGGCTTTGTATACGCACGAGCACATTCGATGTTCAGTTCGTCATGTACACTGTTATAATGACGTCACAACGTGACCACGTGACTTGTTGTATTTGATCACATGACGTCGTCACGCCGGAAGATAATTAACTCCAAAGACTTCCGGCTGACAGCTCCGCCGCGGCTAGCGTTTGCCCGGCTTCGCATTATACATATTAGTACGCACAGCGGTGCCGGACCTCATAATATATTATGATTCTCTGCAAAGGTGAGTCTACTGCAATAGTACTGAAGTCTCTCCAACAGCATGTCAGTAATAGCAGCAACAGCATAAAACCAAAGAAGGTGCTTACATACAGTACCGGTGATGGCCACAGTTAATACTTATTTTTGACAGAACCTCCGCATGAAAAGTGGCAAGTCCGTCAATGTAATTCGAATATTACAACATTAAGCAATGTCTGCGAGCTGTAGGCCTATTACGTCGATCGTTGGAAGCACGCAAGCGGCTGTACGCGCGGCGTGCGCCATCGATACATGTGGCGCTACGTTAGATGCAAAGTTAGGAAAATAAATAAGAAGCTGCGTTCATATTTTGCTGGTCTTTAGAAACAACGGTGCGGTCGGCTCACCCTAGCGACAGCTAAGCTTCTTGTGCCAGTTGTAGTAGTAACAGCAGTAGCAGCTACAGTATTTGTGGTTTTAGTTTAGTAGTAATTGCAGTACTGTTGCAGTTGCAGTTTGGTACTACAATTACCTTAAGTCACGACTGTTACTACAACTGAAAAATTAGGCCGTGCAATAATTCTGACCAGCGCTGTAAATAAAACTCGCATGGCGAGTGGAGCTTCCATTTCGTAAGACCCGATTCGCTCGAGCATGCTAAACATGCTTAAATACGCCTCTGTGGTGACTGGTGACATTAAATAACTGACAAGCAACACTATGTGTGATTCGTACAGGGTTTTAGCTGCAGCGGAGCTCAGCGCAACTGATGCTTGGAACACGAAAGTCTCTCGGCCGACAATTCGTCGTGAGTTGAGTTACCATAGCAACGCCGGAACGTTGTCGTCGGCCGAATAAAACTCGCGCACCGGCGTTGCCAAGGCAACAACACTTCGTCGCCATGACGACAGCGATGACGACAACAACGACGACGTTGTCGCTGATTCTGCTGACCACCGTCGTGACGTCAGTACGTCAGCACCAGTCCAAGCGGACAGCCAATGCCCCCGGCAGCGACTGGGAGTCCGGGATCGCCGCCTCGTCCTCCACTGTGACCGGGGCTCGGGTGCGGAGCGGGGGTAGCTCATCGGTACGGGAGTTCTGTGACTGGGAGACGGCGAATGCGACGTGTCCGGGCCGCGACGAACTCGTCATAGGTGCGCGTGACACAGATCATTATATACAGCTGTATTTCGCCATAAAATAGCAGTAAATAACGATTAACTCAACTTGAATAGACATAGCTAAAGAAAATGTCACAAAAAATCACGATGTAGATGTTACAGGAACGTAGGCCTATAAGCTTAATATCGTTGAAAGCCTTCCCAGCAGTTCCGAGAAAGACTACTCAATACATAATATGCCTACAGAGTTTTGGCTGTTGATTGGCCGATTTTGATAATTTTTGGCACGCAACATCATGAAGAAACTTGACGTAAATGGCTAACGTTTGGCCCACTTGACGCTAATACTGTCGGTACACTATCTTGTGAAATGCAGAAGTCATAACTTGGCTGATCACAACAATAAATTCCTGCAGTGTAGCACATGCGTCTGCGCAGAAAATTACCGAGATCACAAATATCATTAAAAATTTGTTACGTATTTGACATTAACGATATTTTAAATATTGTACGTCGACGAAGTGAAATGACGCATCAACACCGACTGAGCCTCTCTGGGTCGCGCGTTATTGAACGTGCTGTTGGCGAGTGGCGTCATCGTCCACCGCTTGCGTTTATGCTCCAGGAGGACATTTTGAGCACATGCTGTAATACAGATAATGTAATGTGACACAAGTGACTTTTTGAGAAATAATAATTGTTACTCGCGTTTGTCGCTATTACGTTAATCATTTCTAGACATAATTAATGTATTCTATTTTACGTGCATTCTATCTGTGTATGTTTTGTGTGCCGTCTGACCTCTGATTTCGATGTAGCAAACGATGATGATGCTGATGTAGTGCGAAGCGCCCGCTACGGTCGACTGCGATTGAACCGGTGTGCGGCTAAGAGCTACGGTAACCTCGGCTGTGGCGCTGATGTGACAGCAATGTTTGCTGGTATCTGTTCAGCCCGGCGCTCATGCCGTGTCGCAGTCATCTCACTGCATGGCATTCGTACTACATGTCCCTCTGATCTCAAGGCTTACGTAGAACTCACCTACGACTGCGTCAAAGGTTCGTCGTTCGGCGCAAAATACGAGAATACAAAAATAATGCAGATTAAAGTAATTCGGTAAAATGCGGAATCGATTTTAATTTGTATTTGTCATGCGGCTGCAGCTATTTGCAATTGCACGTTTTGGCTTCGGGGTTCAACTTCCCAAGTTTTCCTTTTTTGGGGCGTTCCCATTTAACACAACATGTCATTGGATCGCACGCGTATCTGCGAAGTGGACCGTCGTGAACGGTCTTAGCAAGAGGCACGAACGTGACAGACGACTTACAGACCGCGCTACGGATAAATGTATAGTTATAGGCGCATTTGCTTGCACTGTAGGAAACAGTTTCGCCTAAAATACTGCAATTACTTGAGAATCTGTTATTACCTTTTTATCACTGATGTGACTTTTTCGGTTTCACTAAGGTTTCATCGATTTGTCTTATACATAAGGGAATGTTGTAAGGAGTCTACGATGATGCCGTTGGATAAGGCGTTGGCTGTAGGCTCTCAACAGTAACAGAGAATCTCGTGGTCTGACCTATCGTCATGCAAAATTTCAAAAAGATGTCACAAATTGCACGATTTGGCTGTTTTTGTTGTCATTTTCCGTTCAGGCTACAACGCGCTTTATGAAATGTATTCGCATGTTACAACACTGCAAGCTGCCACGGGTCAAACAGACTAAAGAGTCTTATTACACTGTGCCCGGTAGAAAACTGACCCCCTAGACATCGCGCAATAAAAATTTCAAATCTAAACGAATATGAATAACGTTTCCCACACTTAATTTTCAATACATTTTTTAAGGGACTGCCAAATTTCGTTGAGAAAGGTTATTTTTTACTAAAACTATCAAATGTTGAATATCGATAACAAAATATCTTCGTTACCAATATGGCGTTACCTACTGCAGTCGCTAAAACGGAAATGACGTTTGTTGACGCAATCAAAATAACATAAACAATAACAAAATGGTATTTTCTGCAAATTATCGTGTTTTAATTAAAGTGGTGAGGCAAAAGAAAGGGTATAGTGCTAAAAAGTTTGTCGCGGAATTTTCCGGCAAGCCGTGGACGTTGTCAAGATTAAACCGACGGTTGCCTAATACTGGACACTTTACACTTTGAAACGACCTCGCAAAAGCCGCTGCAACTATTGTTTGCGTAAATAGATTTAATTGAAATTTGGCACTTTAATTGCCAATAGATTGTGCATGGTTGATATAAAGTTTTGTTAGAATCAAATGTTGTTTGTTAAAGTTACGCAAATGAACACAGGAGTTTCTTACGTAACACCGTATTGGTAACGTAGATATTTTGTTATCGATATTCAACAGTTAATAATTTTGGTAAGAAATAATGTTTTTTACGAAATTTAGCAATCCTTTCAAGAATTTCTTCGGGATTGAACATACAAAACTTTATTTAAATTCGTTTAGATTTGACATTTTTATTGCATGATGTCTAGGGAGTCCTTTTTTACCGGACACAGTGTATATGATAGCGCAGAATGCTAAGACTGTATGGTCAAAGAGCGTGTCCATGTCCGTGTCTGGGTCTGACATGCAGACTGATTTACGACCCGACCCGACCCGACCCGAGTCGGTGATCCGTCGACCCTCCGACCCTCAGACCCGGGTCTCGCGTCATACAGCAGTAGCAGGACTCCACATACGACGTACATGAAGTGCAACGGACGCGTAAACAATAGCATGTAATTGCGGCCTAACACGACTACGGCGATGCCGAGTTTTTACGGTCGTTCGAGGCATGTTTGTGTTCGTCTGAACTGCGACGATTGTGGGCCGTAATACGGGTTTTTACTCGCGATCAACATCGATGACTTTGAAAGACCCTGAACTCCGAAAATAAGGGGTTTCGTTGTTTTCTTTGCAATTTTCGGCTGCTCCGGGCACTTCAAAAGTGAATTGCGATGAACTAGTAGGAGATAGGCTAAAGCAATTTGCAAACAGGAACTGCTATAAGCTTTTGCGCGTCTCGTGAGCATTAGCTCATTTTTTGTTTTTAATCGTGTAGTCGAAAGAAAGCGTTTAGGAAATATTTTTGGGAGGAAACGCCGTTTCCCAAATAGTATCAGAACAAATGGGAACAATGGTACAGTAGAGTTTGCAATAAACTGAAAAGTTTTGTCTCTGTTTTTTAACATCTAAAACTTTAAAATATGATTAATAAAAAACATAGTGGCGCCAGGTGCGGTTTTCTGCCTGTGCAAAGTACTCTCAAATAAGTTTGCGGCTTTGTTTAAACCCTGCTTAAAAAGCTCACAGCTCTCCGTCAGGGAGCCTGCGTCTAAAAGAAGGAGACGAAAGGGAATAAAGTTGTTTGTTATTCGTTTACAAAATAGAAGCAAAATAAACAAGTAGGTTTAACGCGAAATAAGCAGTCACTCATTTCCTAGAAGGCTAAAACAACATTTATGCATTGAGTGGTAAATGTAATTATCAGTATTACACCACAGCTGGCATCAGAGCGATAATGATATAAGTACGTTTAGGCCTACAGTCGTCGGTAATCACATTATGTCATGCGCTTAATACGCTACTCGACCTGCAAAATCCTACGTCAGTCAGCATCGTCATATAGTTTTCATCGTCATTGTCAGAATGATGCAGCCAAACAAAGCAGGCCATCGCAAGTCACTTTCAGTTATTCAGTATATTATCAGCGTGCAGACTGATTTAGACAATTTTTTACAGACGATCAAAAATTATTCGTACTTCAAAACAGATCAGAGACTACTTGAGACACTACCACATAACCTGGGAAGCCGAAAAATAGCTTTCAGATGCTAAGGCAACGAACGATTTTATGACCTATGTGTTCTTCACTGAACCTCTCTGTTCTCGTGTATACACTACGCATCATCAAAGGTCGATTTTACTGGAGAATTAAAGTGAGAACTGAGAACGCGTCGCGTTGGCAGCGTATAGAGTATCTGAGTGTTGCAAATGGATTCTAGGCGCGAATAAGCACCGCAGGAGTTCGTACAGGTGACGCGTTGCGACCCTGGTCACATGTGCGCATGCAGCGTATTGAAGGTACAAGGAAATCACCCGACTGTCTTCGTTGCTGGTGCGAGAAATATTCAACAAGCAACGCGATAAGTTACCGCGCAGCCAACACCGGCGCATACGTGTATAATTTAATGAGTTTTCAGTTCATTAGTGTTGCTAATAGGCTGATGATGTTCTTGCCCGCTGCAGTGCTGGCTCGCCCAGTAGGTCTTTTACCGAGCGAGTGGATGGCGCGTATGCGACATCACGACATCACTTATAGGGTGTTTACACGATCCAGCAAACTTCCAGCAAAGTTCTAGCAAACGTCCAGCAAACATCCAGCTGGCCTGATGGAACCCCGCCGCCTATCAACTGTGGGCTAAGCCGTGTTATATAGGCTTTCCAATATGCCTATCACCAATATCATTAATATTTAAATCTGTGGTTACAACCCTCTCGTCCTCCTAATTATCATAGAACTTCCAGCCAGCTGGATGAATGCTGGATCGTGTAAACACCCCATTAGCGACAACTGTAGGGCAAAATCCCCCCGACGTGATCCTGTCGGATATAGACCCCCCAAAATTTTGTAAGACAAACAATTCCCTCTGTACGATCAGGGGCGTCCATCCCCCCTCAGCGCCAGGAGGCAACCTACTCCCCAACTCTGACGCTTTACCCTTTCCCTTTCTCCCATTAATTTTTTTCGTATTTTTCGTTCTCTCCATTTTTGTTGCCCTTCCCCCTCCTTTATTCTCAGTGGCGTAGCCAGAAACGTGTATTGGGGACCTTGTCTCCTTCCCTCTTTTCTCTTCCCCCTTTCGTCCCTCTTGTTTTTTTCTTTCTTTTTCTTTTTCCCCTGTTTTTTTCTTCCCCTTTTTCCTTAGAAGTAAGACCCCTGAAATGCAGCTAGGGGATCTGGGGGAGCGCTGTGAGCTCCCCCAGCGGTGTCTGGAGCGGAGCCCCAGCCGAAATCGAATTCGGTGCATTTTAGCTTTAAAAGACGAGATCTGGTGGCAATAATTTTTATTATTTTTCAGAGAATGAACTGATTAATTTGGCAAATTTAGTGCAGTTCAAATTATAAATGTAAAAACGTTTTTTTACTTTTTTTAACTTTTGCCACATTTTTTACGTTTTTAACTTTTTTCTTTTTTTAAACGTTTATTGAAAATTTTATCGTTCACTTCGAAAAGCACATTTTGAGACCACAGAAACGGACAGTTATGATTTACTTAATTAGTTTAGGAATAGTTGGTCTTATGACCCACGATGGAAGTAAAAATGAATAAATTTTTTTGTCTCTATTTTTAGCTATACCGCACCTACAACATTTGGCATTAAACAAGAGGTTGAATAAACTAGGGTTAACGTTTTTATTCAACGTTTTAAAACATTTAAAAAAATTTTGTAACATTTTTTACGTTTTTAAAAGCTGTAAAATTTTTTTTGAAACGTTTTTTACATCTATCGTTTAAACGTATGCTTATGTCTTGTCTGGAAGATTGGGTATTAAATCCCCTTCCCCTTGTCTACGCCACTGCTCCTTTTTTCCCTTTCCTTTTCCTTTCATTTTGTTCATTCTCTTTGAAGGTAAGGTTTCTTGAATCCAGAAGGTCTGAGGGAGCGCTATAAGGTCCCCCAGTGGGGTCTGGGGTAGAGTCCCAGCCGAAATTGGATTTGGTGCATTTTAGCGTTAAATATGACATCTGATGGGAACAATTTTACTTTTTTTGCAAAGAATTAACTGATCAAATTCAGTGCAGTTTAAGCAATAAAAGCAAAAATGCATAGCGGCACCACAAATTTAAAAATGAGGGCTACAAGTAATCTGCGAGCGAAGCGAGCAGAAATAAAACAATTGGAGCACTGCAGAATTGTCGCATTTTGTTTTATGCGTATTTCGGTATTTTATGCAATTTGCCATCGAATAATTCCCCCCTCAGTTTTCAATTTTTATACTTTTCCTCTAATTTTTTCCAGAAAACATTTGCCTTCACCGGTTAATGGGGTGGACGCCCCTGTGTACGATATTTCTCTTAATGTATAAATGTCTTCAATGTGCCTTTTGGCTATTGTTCAAAATGCTCTAGTACAACCCTTTTCCTGTACGTATTTTTTTCCAATGTATAGATGTTCAAAATGTAGCCGTAATAAAGGGGATTTTTTCCGGAGGAATTTTTTTCCGGTTTCCTTCAGTAAGGCAACGACCAATTAGGCTTGAGTGAGTCAGCTGCGAATGCTTTGATTTAGCAGTTCTCGAAATGTCATATTGAGTGCTCGAACAATAAACTTTTTCAATAAAAAAAATTAAAAACGCACGAACTTTTTACCTCAAGCAACGGCGTCTAAGTACGGAAGGTTTAGCTGTACTGAGCATATGCTTTGGCACGTGGCATGTGGCCTATGTTTAGATGTGTATCCACTTTCTTACTCTGTTTATCATTTATCTCTCATTCTGTCTGTTTTTCTCTGTTTAAAAATGTTTTCTGTATTAGTGAATTCATTAATTAATTACACTGTGTCTCAAAAAAGCATCCCGACATTTTCGACTGTAACTTGAAAACCAAGTGTCAGATTTTACTAATTTTTTTAAAAATGTTCCTGACGCAACTTGCCATTAAATGATCGTTAAGTTTCCCACTCCACCCAATGTATGCTTCTGCACTACCAGGGGAAATTAGATCAAGCAAAATATGTGTTAAAATAAGCAGAAAACCTGAAAAAAAAACATTCACAACATTATCGATTGTACCTTGAACAAAGATTAGCAAATTTTAATAATATTTGGCAGAAATATTTCCGATACAACTGGCTATTAAATAAGTGCTTTAGTTTTCACTGCGCCTAACGTCTGCTTTTGTAATTGATTTGTTGAATGTTGTTTTTAAGGAAAAAGGTTATGTGATACATAATAAGACCAAGACTCGTTGCCTTACTGCATGATATGGCTTTGTTTATGAGTGATTAATTTGAAATCAGACTCAGCAGATTTTGAGGCCTGTTGCATGAATACAATACAATATTCGTTTAATCAAAGCTACTGCCAGAATGCAAAGAACACACATACACTAGGTACTACGTTAAAATAATTAAAATGTAGAAGTTTTTATATACAAAATACAAAAGTATAAGCACAGTGTCAGTAATAAGAGTTTTTAATGAAGACATTTTGATAACCAACAATTTTCTCTGAATAATATTTCAACAAAAATTTCACATGTATATGTACGTGACGGCGAAAATCTTTTGTTTCAGTTTCGCTGCGAACGCCGTCGCTGTGCGAGATATCATCATCGTCGAGCTCCTCAGAGTTGACCACCTCACCTGAAGCTGCACTACCTAGCGGCCTGCTGTCCAGCTACATGGCGCGCAACGGCGGACGCAGGTCGGCTGGTACTCCGTCCTGTCCATGGACTCTGCGGGCAGCCGGGTACCAACGTATCACGCTCAGTATCATCGAGTTTACCCCGCCCCGGGAACCAGCTTCTGCTCCGACCGGAAGTACTAGTGACGTCATGTCGTGCGTGGTGGTGGTGGAGCGGACCGGAAGTGAAAATCAACAAAGCGGAAGTGGAAATCGTACGAGTGAGTCGATGTTCTGCGGAAGTGGTCGACGGCGCGAGAATCTCGTCTACACGTCGACGTCTAACGTCGTTGACGTTTACCTCGCTAACATGACGTCCAGTCGAGAGTTTCTCGTCAAATACGAAGGTATATAATAAAAACGGCGTAAGAAAATTTCTGTGTTTCCGGTTGTAACCGGCAAAAAACTATGGACTTGTGACGGCGATTTTTTTTTTCATTATTTATTACGCGTCATGTAATTTTATTCAACAAATGATAGAAAACAAACTGACGCACTAGGCCCAAATACATGTGGTATTTACAAAAACTTAAGCAAAGTTACTACAACATTTCAGAATGATGCAAATAGTATTTTGCCGTACAACTTCGAAAGCATGCTAAAACTGTACTGATATTTTTGAAGGTCTAAAAAAAACTATACGAACGCAAGTTTATTCTAGAAATCGACGGAAACCGGTAGCACAGGTATTTCTAAGCAAAGTCAGGCTGTGCAGCAATACGCAACAGTGTTGTGGGTCAAAAAAATTACAGGGTTGAAACTTGATAAAGACTGCTGCAAATTTGAAGCAGAGGATGATGGCGGTGTTTAAAGGTTTAATTTGCCATGACATTCTTTCAAAATGCGACGAAAATTTTGGATTTAAATTTTATATTTTTGGAGGGAAATTTTTTGATGAAAACATTCTCGATGACAAAGCGTGTTTTTCCCGTTTGTTTGCCGTTCTGTCTGCTTGCCCAGTACTGGCTATTAACTCAAAAACAGCCGCTTATGTCAACTCAGCCCTCCATCCCTCCAGTGTAGGCAAATCGAGTACTGGTCTGTCTAGCTTGGGTTGCGTGCCGGGTGGCAGGTGATCTCTGTGTGATCCCATATGGCAGGTGTCACTCTGTAGCTTTGAGTTGGGTTTTCCATATAAAGATATACCATTTAACCCCATTTAACAATATTGATGCTGTTGATTGCAGCGTTCGGGTGTCGTAAGCCGTCGGTGCCCGCCGGTGCCTGGCTAACATACATCTCTGACGACAGGGTCGTACTACGATGTAACGACTCCGCTCCCGCGCTATCACGTGACACGTCACGTGACCACCGGCCTGATGACGTCATCAGCTGGACGATGACATGTCGCAGTGGACGCTGGGTAGGCGGAGATGACGTCACAGACGACATCTGCCAATCAGCGTCCTCCGCCATCGCTTCACAAAGTCAGTAGTAATGAGCAGCGTTTTGGATGCCTAACGCGATGCGTTTGTTTATAGATAAGTATATTAAAAATACGCTAATTTATGCATGTTGACCCAATACTTTATGGTTTTAATAGTTTTAGCTAATAGTTTTAATATCTGCTGACTTTTTCGAATTTTTCGTCTGTCGTTCAGTCAGCAAAAGTTAAAACCATTGGCTAAAACTATTAAAAGTATTAAAATTATTGGGTTGACATGCACAAATTAGCGTATTCATGTATTCATAAATTCATAAATTAGCATATTCGTAGTCATTTAAACTAACACAAACTGTTAGGTCATCCAAAACGCAGCTATGATAATGGCAACTAAACAAAGGTTGTCGGCCCATCGTCATCATCATCATCATCGCCATTCCGAAGGGCCGCCACGATTAGGGATAAAGTTTGGAATAGGGTCAGGATAGGGTTACGGTTAGAGTTAGGGTCAGTGTTTAAGTTTGCAGTGTTAATCTATCAGTGTTAACGCTATCGTCGTATACAACAGGTTTTTGGCGGTTCGTCGGAATGGCAGATCCAAAATCAAACAAAGTGTCAAACAAACAATGTGTCTTTGGGTACCTGCTAAATGTCATCTATATCTTTTCAACAATTATGGCAGGATACACGATTGTGACAGACGACGGACCACGCTACGGAGAAATGTGTAGCTAATAGTTATAGGTCTAGCGTTTCAGACATTAACAGTAAATTAGACCACAGCACAAAGCCGTAATTGCGCAAGATGAGCGCCATATCGTTGAAATTTTTGACATCCGGCAATTTTAGATTTTGTTAACTTTTGAATTAACGGAAAATCGGCACATCGGTTATGACATGTTTCAGATCCGTCCGCTGGTTTTCCTTCCGATCACAATGTATCCGCCGATGATAAAGGTGTCTTCTACGGTCAGTAAGTCGAACCTAACTGACAGAATAAACTATAAATGATAATCAACAATAGCTGATCAGTGCAATAATTATGTGTGATAGTTCAACTATTCTTTAAAAACAACTGTTTAGTTAAGTACATATTTAGCGTCATCGCGTTTACAGAAATGCGTATAATACTGCCAAATCTCTGTTCTAAGTTGAGCTAAATTGTTTACAAATTACAATAACAGACTGTGCACGATATCACGAAAAAAGCAAACAAGAAATAAACAACGTCTTGGATAACTGTTTTTGAGCAAAATTCTGCCTACGAATATGATATACAAATGTTTCGTACTGTAAGCGCTATTTTATCGACCGTGTCGTTTTAGTAACTAATAATACATAGGAGCGATCTATTCTGCACTTTTAGTTCACCATCAATGTTTCGCCACTTTTGTGCTAAATCCACTTGGAAAACCCATTGCTGCAAAGGTCACACAAGGTCAGTAGGAGGTCAAGAGGTCACGCAATGCTATTAGAGAAACGTGATGTGCGCATGTCCTGCGTGACGTTACGCGTCGCTAGGCAGACGATTGGTGTCACCACTGTCGTGATCGTTCTTTGCAAGAAGGCACAACTCTGGGCCCTAAATGTACGTGACTCATTTAGACTCTGTCTTTGCTACTTTTAGCTATTTTGATTTTCTTTTTAGCTGTATTTCGCAGTCGTCGTCGTCGTCTTTATTCTTGTCGTGACAAGCTGTCAGGTCGGTGTTCATATTTGGGGAGTAGATTCCAAAAATATATCAGAAATTGCGTTAAGTTATCATTAAAATATTTATAATACACATCTGAATCGTGCTCGAAATAACAATATCGTTTTAAAATGTTTTTTTTTAAATTTTTAATTTTTACGAGAAGGTTATGTCTTTTTCCAATCTGTAAAGTGTTTACAAAAGGAGAGAAATAAACCGTAAAAGTAAAATGTCAATTTATTTGCGTTTGCAGGCGTGTACTAAACGAACGAAGTGTTAGTTTAATTTATTTCCGTCGTTTTGTACACGCCATAAGTTTGCTTGCAAGTGAACTCGAAAAGTTACGAACGGATTTCAAGGATTTTTGTTGAAAAACAAAGGGCTAGGCATAGCTTAAGAAAAAAAGTAATTAAATGTTGGTAGTGATCCGAATTCTTTTATTGATTTTGGATCATCCAAGGGGGCGACTGAAAACGCGAGACCTGACATCGCGAGACCATCAAAATTGTAGGGACTGACATCGCGAGACTGGATAACGTGAGACCATGTAGCAAGGGTGGACATCGCGAGACTTGTTTCAATGTTCGAGTATCTGCTCACTAAGTTTTTTTTGTTACTATGAATGTTATACGAACTGTAGGTATCAGTTTGTCTTAATTG
>Ga0209367_1006466_pt1 | contig 16202 bp, 14 predicted proteins | sample WorMetLIZISLAND2_FD_187412 | JGI IMG/M metagenome (GOLD analysis project Ga0209367, IMG submission 187412) | Marine gutless worms symbiont microbial communities from Max Planck institute for Marine Microbiology, Germany - Olavius geniculatus... ... | reverse complement strand
CGCCTGCACCATGGTAATAGACAGAAAAGCTAATATTCATCAATATAAAAATATTACCATACATCAATGTACACTATTCGTCCATATGGACCATATCACTAGCAATAATCAGTACATTTCTGCATCTGAATATGATAACTTTGGCAGTTTCCTGGATGAAAAATACATGAAAAATACAAAAATTTCTATTTTTGCAAATTTCCGGGAATTCCTGCGGGAATTTGAAGAAAGCCAAATTCCCGCAGGAATTCCTAGCTGTTGCTAGGCCTGTACAGTTCTTGTTGCAGTACTGACCTTCAAGGTCATCCAAGGTCGATGATTTTCATCTCATCGGAAAGGCTGTATGTGATTTTTTATTAGCGATTAACGGTAACCTTGGTCTTATCTCTCACCGTTTCCAATATACAGCCACTAATAGCTTCAAACATTTTATTGAAAATTGTGGCCAAACTGCTGCAGATGGCGACATGATTTCTGTTGACAGCATGGAAAGTTGCTAGCGCCCTATTCGGTGGTGCCATTGCCGACCTTCTACGATTTACAGTTTAGCCACAATACCGTATGATTGACATTTTATAGTGCGTTATTACCCGTCAAGGTCATCCAAGGTCAATGATTTTTATGCCGTTTGAAACCCAATACTCCCGGTATGCAACAGGGCCACCGGGAATTACCTTTCGGAAATTACTGGGAATTTGGTTTGATGTTCACTGGTAGCTATGAAAGTTAATCCACCAGTAGTAAGCAGCAGTCATTATATGCATCAGTATTCTACATGATTTTTAGGCCTAATTATGACAAACCGCAAGTGACCAGAGCTATCTGACCTCTGCTGAGAATGGGGAAAACAATGTAGTCTCACTTATAACCATAAACAAACAGACCCCAAAACAACCTTGTCATCAGCAGAGGTATAAATGATGGCCAGTTTGACAACTGCAGCCTTTTCATCACACCGGTGTAGACATAAGAAGACAGAAGGGGCACCAGGCACATGTGCCCCTCACGCTAGAAGACCACAAAAGATAATTATCTTGCGCATTACATAGTTATTCAAAATAGTGCCAACAATTACAAAAGCACTTCATTTTCACACAAAAATTGAAAAAATTTCTAGAAAGGAGCCCACTACTCAGGTTCACACCCCACCCGTTGAGTGCCCCTGCTCCAGATCCAGATCCTGCCTATGCCATTGGTAGACCCATATCAACTCAGTACTAGGTACAGTCCTAACATTTTCACACAACATACTGTAACACCACCACAATGCATCATCACATGGTACAGCTCTCTACCTATAACTTGATCAACAACAGGGTCGTAAGAGTTGGAAAACAATCAATAAACAGTCCATGTCCAAAAACAAACATGCTGTATGCCAATGTACTGAGCCAGAAAGTTTATATACAGACAGACTTGCCAGCAATGCTTTCCAGCGCAAAAAGAACAGCAAAATTCCAGGACCAAAATACTGTTTTCTAAGAAAAATGGCCATACTTTCTGGATTGGGTTTAGTTCACTGATAAAATCAGCTGACAAAATTGGTGAGGTTAGCTAACGTTGTCAATTATAATGTCACTAGCTCAAAATGTTTTAAACACGTTAATGGACTCAAAGCAGAAAAAGTGCTTTTGCATAGCTAACACATTAATTAGTCTCTGTACAACTGCAGGAACCCATAATCTAGCGCTTCTGAAGCTCTGCATATGAGACGATACAAATATAAGTATAATCATAATAATTCTCCCAGGAATTTTAAAGAATCATGAATTTTAAAGAAACATGGTGATATTCCGAGACCTTCCATAATTATCATGCTGATACTGGTCCTCAACAATCAGTTACTATATCAGTGAGTTTCAAGACTTGACTGATCACTGTCCCAGTGCTATAAAAATCTCACAAAGTCATGATGATGACAATGATGATGATAACGATGATGACAGGTTTGGTTTGAAAGTCCTCATTTACTGTCAGCAAGCTTAAGGACTTGACTGATCATAGCTCCGATTCCGTCAAAGACCTCGTGCAGACCGGCCTCACACATGAATGCTGGCGTAGTGACAACCCGCTCCCCGGAGTCAACCAGTGCCTCCTGAAATACATCGACTGATAAGGAAACTACCACCCACAGCCAAAGTTGGTCACTGTTGCAGTGTATTAATTTCATTGTTTAGTTTGTTAGTTAATTATGATCAAGCAGTTTAATTGTTGATCTGTTCGCTACAAAGCCTATTCAGAGCCAGTAGCAAAAGCAGGATTTTGCAATGAAAAGGGAAACAACCATTTACATTGACTTGCCCTCTTATCCCGTCCTCATGTTATCCTTCTCCAAACCTCCTTTCACTCTCTTACTCCCCATCCTTCCTCTTACCTTTGGTCCCTCTCCTTATTCCAGCCAAGGGGTCATGTGGTGTGCAAAGCAGTGTAAGCTTCCTTAATGGGTCAGAGCAAAGCCTGGCCCCAGAACACATTGTGGTGCATTTAAGACAAAAAACTGCACATTTTCAGGTCCCAGCAAAAACAGTAACAGCAGCAGAAAATGAACACAATATTTAGTTATAAATAGGTAAAAGGTAAAACCCCCGTAGTCAACAGTGCTCTCTCACAGCTCTGTGTCTGTAGGAGTGGTGCTCATCTCCGTGTCAAGGCCCTGAGCCGGCAGTAAGCTGCAGCTTAGTTACATGAGTGGTAAGCCAGACCTCTCCCATGTATTGCCGTTTATCTTCCCAGCAGTGAGGCCGGTACCAAATTATACTGCTTGGTGACAGAGGCACGTGTGTGAATAATTTGCCCAAGGTCGTTACCTAGCAGTGCACTAGACTGGAGTCGAACTGAAGACCTCCGGATCACCAGTTTGACATGCTACCTCTACCCCAGGGTTCCGCGAGCATCTGCCAAGGGTTCCGCAGCTGGCCAGTAATAAATAAGCTAGCATGCGAAATCTTGCCAAACAATCTCGTAGAAATACTCATCATAAAATATTTTGTTCGAAATTGCGTTTCTACGCATTTATTTTTGCATAGACCAACTCTGTTAAATCATTTTTGCTGTAAGTAGTCTTGGCGTATTTGCATTTTTAGGAGCGTAGGCTTTCTATGCACAACATTGGGCTACTCAACTCCGAGGATAAGTGCATTAAAGATGAAGAAAAGAAAAAAAACGCACTGATTAGGGTTAGGCTTATGGTTACGAAATTGTTTGACCATTTACTTAATGAATTTAATTCTTTGAACACTATGCTAAGAAAAATTAAAAAGGCACGTATCTTTAACGAGGACGTCCACATGATAACTTTTTTCAGTTGGTATGGTGGGGGGCTAAGAGGCCGTCGTCGACCGCCTTGCCCGTCGTGTTACGTTAAATACAATCACGTACTGCTGCCTATTAATCAGACTTGTAGTACTCGAGTCCGGACTTGGACTCGAGTCCGGACTTAAATCCGTTTTTGATAGACTTGGACTTGGACTTGGGCTCTAAGGACTCGGACTTGGACTTGAAAGCTATGGACTTGGACTTGGACTTGGAGGCTCTGCCAGCAAGTCCTTTTTTCAAGTCCTTTGTACAGTGTACCTACAAGAAACACACAACACAGCGTGATCGTGCTGATCCTGGTTCATCCACTTCATCAACTCAGAATGATATTGATGAACCACCACCAAAGAGGCAGAAGTTGTTCGCAAACTACACTGTGTCCCCAAAAAAACATCCCCGACATTTTTGACTGTAACTTGAAAACCAATTACCAGATTTTAATAATTTTTGGTACAAATATTCCTGACACAACTTGCCATCAAATGACTGTTCAGTTTCCCACCTCACCCAACGTATGCTTCTGCACTACCGAGGGAAAGCAGATCAAGCGAAATATGCATTAAAAGCAGCAGAAAACCTGAAAAAACATTCCCAGCATTATCGATCGTACCTTGAATAACGATTAGCAGATTTTAATAATATTTGGCAGAAATATTTCTGACACAACTGGCTATTAAATAAGTGTTTTAGTTTTCACTTCACCCAACGTCTGCTTTTGCACTACCTGGAGAAAACAGACCAGGCATAATAGGTGTTAAAATGAATGGAAAAACGTCAATAAATTTTACCTGTCCTAATTTGTGGGCCTCAACATCAGGTCTATTACAAGGTTTGACTCTCTTGCAGCAGTGTGTCCACCAGATAAAGTTTAGGAATGTTTGTAAACTCAGAAGTGACTGGTAGAGCCTGTATTGGTCTGGAGCAGAACATTATCAATACTGCTGTCAAGTGAATAGAGAAAGTGTCACCTTGCCTGTGTTCGCATAGTGGGCCAACACTTCAAGCAATTTTATTGTAAGCAGTTGAAAAATGGACAACTGAATAAAATGTCAGCCACAGTGTCAGAAATGTGAACAAAATGTGTTTTTATGCGTTATGTTAATTAAGCAATCATATCGCATTGGATAAAAAAGTGATATTTCGCTGGTTGTGCTTTCCCCAGGTAGTGCAGAAACAAACGTTGGGTGAGGTGGGAAACTGAACAGTCATTTGATGGCAAGTTGTGTCAGGAATATTTATACCAAAAATTATTAAAATCTGATAATTGGTTTTCAAGTTACAGTCGAAAATGTCGGGGATGTTTTTTTTGGGACACAGTGTATACCTCGCATGCATGTGAATATAAAAAGTTGACGTTAATGTTTCAGCAGCTAATCTAGACTAGTTGCATAGCGATGCGTTTAAGATTGACGACTACTATATACTGCACATCTGCTGCTACGCAGGTATACCAGCTAAAGAGTTATCAAGAGTCTAGCAGAATTTGATAATGTTTTAATGGCTTTATTGGATGGACTATTGAATCCATTCTTTCCAGTAGAGCCTGTCATAGGCCTATACAACAACGCCGAAGTGTGAAATTCATTCCTCATGTTTACTAAACTGCGCCTTTGGTCAAGTCAGACGTAATTGGGTGCAGACCTGCTGAAAAGTTGTCTTAATGTTGGGCCTGGCTTGGAAGTCGGCGGCGCCCGGCCCGGTCTAGACATTTGGCAGCTACAGCCTACAATACTCGCTTTTTCTGCCTTTCATTGGTAGCAAATATACACTGTCGTTGACCAATATTAGGAGACGTTCAGCCCCAGAATCTGCATTTTTGACGAACCTTTTCTGACAAGAAAGTTTACAGACAATTTTGCGTCCTTTCGGACAGCGAAAAATAGGGTGGGCTCCATGCAGTCCCTATATGGGTCCTCTGGCATGCACGATGCCACTGAAATCATAATCCCTGCAGACGAGTGATGTCCTCAGTGCCGGTGTCCCATTATAGGATCCCCCAGAAAAGTCTCCCTCGGCCGACAATTTACCGGCAAAAATCCGCCAGGCCCGGCGGCCGCCCGAACGGGACGGATTTTTACCGGTAAATTGTCGGCCGAAGGGAGACTTTTCTGGGGGGGGCGATTTTATAATGGGGAAACTTTTTATGGGGCTGGTGATATTTTAATCAAATTCGTGATTATCCCTCCCTGGGCGGCTTTTTCATGGAGTAGACGTTTTAATGTGACACCGGACTTAGGTCCGTTTCTTGACTTGCTGTTGGGCGAGTGAGTGACAATTAATGCTAACTGATGCACTGTACAAAGCCTATTACGGCATAGATGCTAAAACATCGATTTGCAAATAAAAAACATAAAAACGTGTTTTTTTCACTTTTATAAAAAAAACATTATAAAACATGCATAAAACATTAAACTGCAGATGTTTCCAGTCGCTACTTATTTGCCACTATACACGCAAAGAATATTTAGCTCAGATAAGTAAAAACAAAAACCTACCATTTGTAAAGACTAAAAACCGGAATGTACTGAATGTATAGAACAAAAACAACTGAACGCAATTTGCCCATAAAAAATAAATCATATTTGTAATTTTGTACGTTTATGTTTTAACAAGAACAAAAAACACGACATTAAAAACACAAAAAACATTTTTTAAATAAAAAAACATAATAAAATAAAAAAAACATTTAAAAATTAAAAAAAAAGCACAAATAACATGTTTTTAAGCTTTTATAAAAAATAAAAAAAATGTTTTTACATCTATGTATTACAGTATGCTGGGCTCTGATAACGGCATGTAGTGTACGCTGTCAGATGCAGCAGCAGGTAAGGCATAGACATCTAGATCTGTGTAATGTACGTAATGTTTCAATACGTTCTACAGTGCATTGTGCAAGTGTAGCGAGGCATAAAACACTGTAGACCGTGTTGAAACGTACTTATTTCATGGCCGTGATCGACGGCGTGTTCTGCTTGGACGCGCACGTGTGATATACAAACGGGAGACGCTATCAGTCGTCAGTCATCACTCATCACATTTGAGTGCAGTGAGATTGCGGGCACTTATAGCACTCCAGAGTCCAGACACTACAGTGAGGACTAAGAAGGACTAAGTTAGTAATGAAATACATGTAAGTGCTATGTAGATGTTTATGGGTAAGGCCTGCGTGTAATCTTGGCTGATGAATGACGTGGCTGGTGTTGCAGTTGACCAGCAAAGCGTCGGTTCTACTGCGTCATGTCTTGGAACACCTCAACGTGGTTGATCGCCAGTACTTTGGACTACGTTTTGTCCACGACGATGACCACTCTCAGGAGCCGGTCAGTTACCTTATAGTACTGATGGCTAAATGGCGTAGCTCTTCGTTGGAAACCGATCTCAGAGCTGCGGAGTGTCACCTGCTATATGGGATCGCACAGTGTCACCCAACATAGGTGGACGTGCCCCGCCGTAACCCCAGCCAGACATGCCGGTACTCGATCTACCTATTCCAGAGGGATGGAAGGCTGAGTTTATTTCAGTCTTGGTGGTTTATATGATCACAGTCCAACGGTTTCACTCTAAAACATATCTAATGGTGAGTTTTAGCCTTTTAGGAGCCACAATGCATATGGGCCCACCCATAAGCTTACCCATATTCGTTGTAGTTACGGCTAGCGCGTCCGCATGGTCCACAGTCCACTAGTGGTCAGATTGGTGCTATTAGACATGAGGTGTGGTTTGGTATAGTTTATGACTGTACGGCACTCCACGCTAGGCCACGTATTTTGTCAGTGGTCAGTTTGTAGCCTGTGTGTGAACTGTGCGCGTCATCTGCCTGCGGGCAGCCTCGTCTGCCGTCTGCGTCTTCCTGGGTGGGCTGTTTGCCATCGTGTGTGGCCGCAAAACACACTCATGACTACTGGCCATGTAGCAGACTAGGCTCGCGCGTGGCGTCGCATGACCACTTTGGATAATTACGCCCGACACGGTCCTGATTTTAATATTGCTTCTTGAGGCTGGTTTGATAGCGCCCTGCAGGTTGTCATCGGGACTGTGACGTATGACTCTAATGCGTGCTGGAATAACAATAGGCTACAAAACAGCAACATATCCAGTTTAGGCGGGAACAGTTTTTTTGATTTTCCGGAGCAGGTTTTTTACCAGCACCGTGCAAATGCAGTCTTGCTGTCTATCGTCACTCGTAACAGCAGCGCTAACAGTGCTGAAACAAACAGCATGGTTGAACGTGAACGCAAAGCTAATCCAGATAGATTTGCTTGGCCTAATTTAGACTGATCGGAGTCTAGAGTAGGCCTGTATCAGTAAACTCATTTTAGTTATTTAATAGCAAATCCGTTTTGGCTTTGTACTGAAATAGCTGCATAGTCAGGCCTACAGCTAGACCACCTGCGAGAGGTAGACCCAGAGACGCGGTGGTTGGTAAAATTGATGACTTTACTGCTTTGCTGATGTCGCTGGGGCGTCCTGAAGGCACAAAACCTTACAGCAGTGCCAAATGTTCTCTCTTGTAGCTTGACGAAGTCGGAACTGGTGATTCTGGAAATGTATTGCATAGGTTGCTGTAGCACTATAGCAGGAGCAATATAATAATAATGTGTTATGTTTGTTGTTCTATACAGCAGTGGCTGGATACAGGAAAGCCAATTGCATCTCAAGTCCACGGTGAGTCCATTTTACTTTCTTCAAACTTCACCGGCACCTTGGGAGTCGCCACTATAAGGACTTAGAAGTCTTTTACGAGCCATAAGATTCCCAGTTTGGCGTTGCTGATTTCCGTTTCCTTAGTCCTTACCAGACATCAGTTTCCGCTGCGAGACCATAGACCTAGTGCATTGCGTGGTGTGCCTGTTTACGTTCCAGCTTTCGCTGGTACTGATTTCGCCTACTTATGGTGGGATGGCCAGGCTGAGTTGACCTGGGTGGCTGGTTACATAGCCTGCCTAGATGGTTTACCCGTCTGCCGACGATCACCGTTCCAAATACTAACCTGGCGCATCATCGTCATCGTCACGGGCATGCCCCCAGACTGTAGCAAGCCGTCTCCATGAGCTGCCTCCACCGTTTTCAATCTTCTGCAAGTCGCCCTGCTGAATAATTATTCAAGCCATATGGTTGAGCGACTGAAGGTGGTTCGGATCCAGGTGTGACGTGGGCGACCTGGGCGGCGCTTCCAGTGCTTGTGGAGCCCGCGGGCCCGGCGTTGATTAAAAGACGGTTGGTGATTGGTGTCGTTCAAAATGTATTTCATCAGTCAGACAGAAGTTTGATGATCCCTTCTCCTGTTTTGTTCAAATTTTTACAGCCATAATGCAATTCAATGAGATAACTATATTCTTGCGTTAATAGCATTATCGGCTTTTGATTCCAACGGCAGCAGGAGAATAAAGCAGACAGGCGTGTGCTGTTCTAATATTTCTAGTTTAATCATGTAGTTAAACCATTCAGTGGTGCTAAACTCTAATCAGGTGCATCAGCGCATGGTCAGTTGACGTCGGACTCCACTATTTGGTGCTTCCGGGTCAGTTGCGGAAGTTCGGTAGCCCATTGTGTCAGGTTATCGAGGACAGATTGTGGCTTGATTTATTACCGTTGCTTGGAACGTGTGTAACGGTCGTTCCGTGTGAACTGGACTGGACTGGGCGCCTATGTACAACATCTGGCCTGGCTAGCTGGTCTGTCGTGTTTTGTGACTGTTGGTGACGTCACGGCGGGCGGTCGTTACCTAATGAACAGCACGTGCGCGTGCGCGCTGTGTTGGGTCATATACTGCACAGGCGACTTGCCGGCGAACGACCTTTTGTGACCACCGCCAGCTGGATACTGGGGCTGTCATCACTGCCAAGGGTGGGATAGAATGAGGTCCCCTCCAGGCCAGTGCTTACACAATGTAGTACTGGGACCAGCCAGGGCAACGGTTTCATCACCTCCCCATCTGCCATAAAGCGCATCCCGGTTTTCTTGTACTCACCCAGCGAGACCTACGTTCTAGTATGCTATTTTCTACATTGCAGGGTGGGCCAAAATTGGGACCATTTTTATACGCTTTAATTTATCAAATAGTAACGGATTTTCAAAATTCTTTCACTGTCATGCAGAATCAGGAGAAAATTGATACTGACAACACTAGCACGGAAGATCCCGCCACATCTCAAGTGTGTCGCTACACTACCTTGTGAAATGTCAGCATTTGGTTGATCTCGCCACTGGTCAGTGGCGTCGCCCGCTTGAATGCGTCGTCCAGCAGCCGTACGGACACACTGAACATTTGATTTAAAACTGCAGGATGTGACAGTTACTTTAGACAATAATTGAGACAACAAACACGTTGTTTCCTGTTGTCATTTTTCTTATAATGTGTTGTTGCAATAGGCAGCTTGTTTTCAATTGTTGCTTTTAAGACACTGACATTTCATAAGGTAATTTTGTAACATTTGAGGTGTGGTGAGATCTTTGGCAATAGTGTTATTACAAATTTTTTTCTTGATTTTGACAGCGAAAGAATTGTGACAATCGGTTAATAGCTGACGAAGTTATGGCATGTTAAAAATGATGCCATTTTTGGCCTACCTTCGTTGGCTGTTGGGTGCAAGTACGCTACTCTGTAACGCTTGCTGAATCCGCCTTCGGCAGCACATTTTCCCAGTGCTTGTGGCCAAGATGCAGACATCTGAGGTGGAGAGGATACCCCAGCAGGCTTTGAGGAGACATGTACACTAGGGACACTGCAGTCATGGTTAAGAATTCCTGATGTTTTGACGTATTATTATACAACAATTCTGATATGAGAATTTACATACAGAGGCTTAAATTGTCATTACTTCTATTTATGTCTTTTTGCAGGTGCTGTACCGTATACATTCTACTTTGGTGTAAAATTCTATGCTGCTGATCCCTGCAAACTATTCGAAGAGATTACACGGTATTTAGCGTTTTCATTATTTATGTCAGTTTTAATTTTAAACAAGCCGACAAGTCGCTACATGCTTCTTGTCCGCTTGATCTTTTCCATAGTATCGACCTGCGGCCTCCATTTTCGGCCTTTTCGGCCTCAACTCGGTCTGTGGCCTCGATACACAGCGCTGCAGCTGTGTAGCACAGCGTTGCGCTACGCTGCAGCGTCTATAATGATGCTGAAGATGCGTCACCATGGTGACGACGTCTATATGACGTCACAGCCAATCGCAGTCCAAACTGATACATCCCTATTTTAAAGATATAGATACCAGGTGGTTTTTTATATTACAACATTTATGTTTTTTGCAGTGAGAGATTCTAGTGAGACATTCACGCTGCATGTAGAGTAACGTATTTGCATTTACTGCTGAGCAGCAGTGTGCATTTGACTTGTTTTTACGATAAGGCATTAATTTTCTGTAGCACTGTTGGTCAGTTAAGAAACATTGGTTAGATTCTGAGTTGACCAAAGTGCTCTCACTTAGACTTCGCTAATTCTTTTTTCGGCACCACTCAGAAAAATATCAATCGTCTTCAGCACGTCCAGAACACACCTGTTAGAGTCGTTGCCAGTCATGCTATCCCTTGTGGTACTCACTCATTTGATTCCAGGTTCTACATTGGCTTCCAATTGATCAACGTATTGAGTTCAAACTTGCCACATTGACGTACAACATTCTCAACTCCTCTCAGCCTGCTTATCTACGTTTTCTGCACAATTATCACACTCTCACACGTTCTCTGCGTTCTGCCAACACCAACTTTCTGTCGGTTCCACGTGTCTGCACAACCTTTGCCTCCCGCGGTTTTAGCATTGCAGCCGCCACAGTCTGGAACTCACTAAAAAGGTAAAAAGGTAAAGGTCGTCAATTTGTATAGCGCATCATCGCAAACATGCCTCTAATGCGCTTTCATCACTAACCAGAGCCGCCTGCCGCACGGTCACCGTGTGTAGCCTGCAGACACAGGCTGGCGCAGCGGCCGGCTATTCAATCCCAGTCAGCTGTACCAAGGTCTCCACCTTCCGTAACCCATATAAATGAGTTACTATTCATTTTACCGTCCCACGGAGGGTAAAAGGCTGAGTCGAACTAGCTGGCAGGCTTCGCAGGCAGTCACCCATCGCAGTACTAACTGGGCCTGGCGTAGAGTAATGTCGTTTCAACCGAAACACGTTACCAACTACGCCACGCCACCAGCCTCTAGCATCCGTAGTTCTACCTCTGCAGACACTTTTTGTCGTCTCCTTAAAACTCACTGCTTCCAGCAGGCCTACTACTCCCCCTAGCGGTTCAGCCAAGTGCCTCAGATTTGGCCACTGGCTGATATTGTGCATTTTAAATATGCACCTACTTACTTACTTACTTACTTACTACTTATGTATCATTTTATGTACTATTTGTTGTTTTGATGCATTAGTCAGTGTCATTTGGTTTTTAGCCAACCGTACTTTAGCAAAAGTCGAGCTATTGGCATGAGTTGTCATGCGTTGTCTGTCTGACCGTTTGTCCGTAACGGATGTACTGTGGCTAACCGGTAAGGCGTATAGGAAAATTTTATACGAATAATTAGCCATGAGTCTTAAACTCAGGCAAGCAAAATTTTGGCCATCTACTCCAAGAAGAACATTTTCAAATTGGGAGTAGAATGAAGGGGGGTAGGAAAAATGTGCATTTTCTAACGGAAACTGGCTATATCTCGGAAACGGTGAGAGATACGGCCTAGGTTACTATTAATCACTAATAGGAAGTCACATATATGCTTTCAATTGACATGAAAATCATTCACCTTGAATGACCTTGAAGATTAGTACTGCAACAGGAATTGTATAGGCTTTGTCTTCCAAGCAAGGCATTTTTATTGTCAGAAATATTTGCAAACCTTGTGTCCGATATTTACCTTGTTTATTTACTCTGTAACTATTTATATCGCCTGGCAAAATGACCACGTGCAATGTCTGTTATATTAGCATACGTTGTAGCTTTTGAGACAGCGTTTCGTTAAGATAGTGTGCATGGAACTGTCTCACCTTTGACGAATCACTTTCTCTCTGTGACTGGAATTCGGACGCTGGGCTTCGGACGTAGGCGGTATGGTCAGCTTTTCCTAGCGATAGCTGGGTTTCTTGTTATTTGGCTGCATCTCTATATGTGTAGTGCTCCATTTTAATTAGCCATTGGTTTGTGTTGCACATGTTAAATGTATGGTTGTTAATTTTCATTTAGCACTTCAATAATAATTAGCTGTTTGGTTTTGTGCACATTGTGTTGTTGTAGATATCAGTTTTTCCTGCAGGTAAAGCATGATATCCTACAGGGACGTTTGCCTGTAAATGCTGAACTGGCTGCCGAGCTTGCTGCTTATGCTGTACAGTGTGAGTTCTGACGTTTCTAATATTGTTGCTTGAAGTATTTGTAAGTGTAATGCTTAATTCACACCTACAACGTCGAGTTGAATCGCGTTGGCAGGCGTTGTAGATGTGAGCAGAATTGATGACGACTGCTAAGTTCTGACGGATTTTGGTCAAAAATTTGGAAACTAAACACGTTCAGCATCGCAGGTGTGAATGCATGTGATGCTGTGATAAGGTTTAGAATTTATTCAGTTGAGTCACATTAAGTCGTGATTCAGTATGCATAAACTAGCGTTCTGCTTGAGTGATACTTTTATTTTTATGGTATGGTATATTACTACATTTGATCATTTAAGCCACAGCCGTCAACCATATAGTTATGTCGCGTCACAGCTGAACTGGGTGACTTTGATCCGAGACGGCATTCACCTGACTATGTGTCAGAGTTGCGCCTGCTGCCGAATCAGACTCAAGAGTTTCAACGTAACGTTGCCGCATTGCATCGCCGTCTTCGGTGAGCTTTTCTCGGTTTAGTCGAAGGAAAGGTCTGCAAATTTAATTCGATCGTAATGTCCTGCAGACATTGTCATAAGATTTATCTTAAGATATGCCTTAAGACCATTGTAAGGCAAAAGCTAAGATTTCCTAACATCGTCTTATGACATGCCTTTAATAAATTCACAGGATATGTCTTAGATGATCACAAGATCTGTCACAAAAATGCAAGATTTTGTCTTGAGATATGCTGCAAATGTCCTGTGAATTAGATCATTGTCTTAAGATGATCGTAAGTGCAAAATTGTCTTAAGATTGTTTTAGGAATGATGTTTTATGAATCGGACCTCTGGTTTATTACTCCAGAGCTAAATATGCTGTGTGAGCACTTAATTTTTGCTCTTTACTAATCTTGACACTACATCACATTAGAAACTTTTTTTTATCTCTGCACTATTGAATTGATCATATATTGTATTGTATTGTATTAGCCATTTTCATCTTGTTCTTAAACTTGTTATCATTTTTATCTATGAAGCATGTATCTCTGTGTATGTATTTGTGACATGTAGTTTGTGAGCATCCTCTTAGTTGGTTTGCCTCTAAATAGCTATTCAGTTGACTGACTGTCAGACGGACTCATCTCCATTCTGTTGCATGATGTGTTGATTTGAACAAAAAACAGGCCATTAAGTAAGTAAAGGATTGATTTACATTCTGCATCATGGCCAAAAAGCTCCCGAGTTGCTGAGGTGGTGTGAATAGGCTCAAATGAGCAGCACAGTTTAACTTTTCTCAGTCTCAGTGCAGTGTCTTGTGATATAAGTTTTGACATTTAAACATTGAACAAGTTCCGTCCGAAATGTCGCTGTGATGTTTGTGGTTGTTACTCAGAGGACAAGTTCCATCGCGAGCTGAATATCAGTTTCTTGATCGTGTGAAGTGGCTTGACATGTACGGTGTTGAGCTTCATCATATACAGGTCTTTAATCTGCTTGATGCATTGGCATTGTGTGTGTGTATGGACCACCGACCCCATACTGTGTTTTGTAATTACCATTTATTGACAAGAGCAGTGGTAATAATTATGCTTTGTTAAAATGATGGAGATAATTCTAGTGATGTTGGTCCTTGTCCTGGTCCTTGTCCTTAAGGACTCTTAAGGACCAAATTGAAGTCCTTGTACTTGTCCTTGTCCTTGCAACAAAGTCCTAGTCCTGGTCCTGGTCTTTGGCCCTAAAGTCCTTGTTAACATCACAGGATAATTTTACTAAGGACAACTGGAACCGAACAGTCATCTCTGTAAGACAGCACTGTATGGTGAACACAAACATTTAGTTTTAGCATGCAGGTCAAAGCACAACAAAAGAATACACATAGGATTTAGCATTGATAACTAGTCCACTATCTACAACAGTGCTGTCCAACCCGCGGCCCGCGCGCCGCATGCGGCGCGTGAGGGGATTCCATGTGGCCCGCCATCGTCCCGCATAAATTGTAGTTTTGATCTGGTGATTAGTCAGATGAAATCAACTTGCAAAATTCAACAATGTTTGATGGTCTTTTGCATTTCCAAATTTAAGAAAAATGGGCGAATTTGCGGTTTCCATTGAACATTTGGAAGCAAAAAATGTTTCAGCTTCAGGGGGCTTCGCCCCCCTGACCCGCCGACCAGGGGCTCTGCCCCTGGACCCCGCTGGAGGCTCCGCCAGACCCCCCTTATAGGCTCGCGCTCCACATGCTCGCCATGGCCCCCCCTTGATTGTGGCCCGCCAGCTGGTGGAAAATTGACTAAGTGGTCCGCAGTGTCAAAAAGGTTGGACAGCACTGATCTACAAGTTTCAGGTTTATTATAGTGTCATAACTTGATTACCATAAGTCCATGTGAAATAACAAACAGATGCATTATTTTGACATATGCAATGCAAAGAATGCTCTCATTGCTTAGATAGTTTCCTGTACTTCTCTGTGTCTTATTTACCACATCCAGTTATTTCTGTACTGCTGATGTTTAGTGTCAGTAAAAAAAGTCGGGATTTTTTATCAGCAGCCATTAGTTGCAGCTAATTTTTATTCGTAATTTAATTGTTAATTAAATTTCAGGGCGAAAATGGAGAAGAGTATTTTCTCGGCATTTCTCCGACTGGTATTGTGGTCTATAAGAAGAAGAATAAAGTCAGCAACTTTTTCTGGTAGGTTGTCAGTAATTTCTTGTTTTCCCTGCATCAGACTGTGTGTGTGTGTTTTACTGCTTAAGTTTTTTGTTGTGCCTCCGCCAACATAGTGCCACCAGAGGCATTATGTTTTCGTAGTGTTCGTGCATTCGTACGTATGTCCGTCCGTGCGTTCGTCCATTCGTGCGTGCGTGGACTTTGAGCACAAATATCTCCAGAACGACTGAAGATATCGACAAGCGGTAAACGGCATTAACAACTACCTCTTCTGCGTTGAACAAAAAAAATCAGCGAACTTTGGTCCACTAACGACGGTTAGTTGGTTAATGTTTACCCATTTTAAGTCGACACTGCGCACTTCTATACAGCGTTTGCAAGTTATTATACAGTAGGTCTGCTCAGTTGACGATACGTGCATAGTAATGCAGTCACATGTCTTATTAATTTCTCTTTTAATTCGTCAAACTGCCTAATTCTTTCTTGATCAATTAAACACGAACTCTTTCTGCAACATTGGGGTATGGTCAGTAATTTTGTCGGGTTTCTTGTTAATTAGTAATAAATCAATTAACAACACTTTCTCTGTGTAAACATTATTCTCTCGATGCAAAGTTCTGCAGCGCGGCTCATTATCCATGCAGCTAATGAATATTCATGAGATGCGATGAATCACATCCCCATTTTCGTTGTGCGTGACTAGGGACCAACCAAATTCACGGGAAAAAATGCATGATTTCACGGCAGAATTTTTTAAATGTGTCAAATTTCACGGAAAATTCACGGAAAGAGTTTTGGAAATTCACGGGCCCCACAGACGTTATTTCGAGGTGCTGTGCTAATGCAAACGAAGAAATTTCAGAACAACGAATATTTACTACACTAAGTCAAGACTCAAGACAGTCATGCCA
>Ga0209367_1006464_pt1 | contig 16203 bp, 6 predicted proteins | sample WorMetLIZISLAND2_FD_187412 | JGI IMG/M metagenome (GOLD analysis project Ga0209367, IMG submission 187412) | Marine gutless worms symbiont microbial communities from Max Planck institute for Marine Microbiology, Germany - Olavius geniculatus... ... | reverse complement strand
TGTATTTTTACATTGTGATTTGTGCTGTTTTATATCTACAACCACGATGTCACCCTTACACTGTATATAAACTGAACAGTTTTTTTACATAAATATTTGCAGTTTTATTGCTGTTGGAAGTAATCTGGATTAGTTAATTATAGCAATGTTAGAAAATGCAGAAATGTTTTTTGTTGCTAAATAATAATGATTTTTCGTATACTTAACGTATGATTTTTGCGGGGATGCATATGTGCGCTTTTGAATAATTGCGCACTGCCCATACCAAAATAAACCGATCTTGAAAACACCCAATCTGATGCAAAGATCTTTGATATATCTCTTACGTAAGCCGAGTTCTAACCCATTATGTCCCAAATTTTGTTGCCATGGCAATGAGGGTCGCTCGGGGAAAAATTTGCGTGGCATCATTTGTTGGCCTATTTCCGAAAAACCCCCTATAGACAAAGCAGACAAAGATAAACAATTATAATATGAAATTTGACCGCATTAATAGGCAACAGTATGTTATTATATTTGACCAAACACGACGGGCGAGGCGGTCGTCGATGGCCGCTTAGCCCCGCTACCAACCCAGAAAATTTATCACGTGGACGCTCTTGGAAAAGACAGGTTTACGTGTCTTTTTAATTCTCCTTAGCTGAGTTTTTAAAGAACCGAATTAACTAAGTAAAGGGTCAAACGATTTCATATTCGTGACCATAACCTTTATCAGTACGTAGGCTTACTTCTTTTTTTCTTCATTTCCATTTTCCGATAATGCCTATTTGGCGTTAAATAATGTCGTGCATAGGAAGCTTAGGCCTACGTTATAATATAAGCCTAAAATGCAAATTGCCAAAAATTTTACTAACATCAAAAATGATTTAACACAGTAAGTCTATGCAAAAAAACACGCGTAGAAACGCAATTTCAAACAAAAAGAAATCGATGCTGAGTGTTTCTACGGCATATTGTATGGCGTGAATTCGCATGCAAAGTCATTTTACTGCAGATCAGCTGCGGAACTCTTGGCAGATGCTCGCGGAACTCTTGGGTTCCGCGGAAACCTGGTTGAAAATCACTGAGCCAGAAGTCTGTCTATAGCCAGACCCAGGGGGGTTGACTCCACCTGACCAAATGTTGCTTTTATTTATCCAGCTGGGTGCTTTAAGAGCTTAAACCAAGTGAGTCTGAGAAAAAGCCCTGGCTGCAAAAATTATTCTCTGCATTTTGAGCTCAAAAGTCACTTATGGTGGTAGCATTTTTGGTTGTTTTATTGTTAATTTTATAGTTCAATCGATTAATGATTAATCGATTAATCACTAATCAATTAATCAAGTTGATGATTAATCAATTTTCCCCATAGGCGCCATTGTAATTTTTCATATTTTTGTGAAAAATAGGTGAAAATGTTGAATTTAAATTTTGTAACCCCCAAAAGGCACTTCCTTGCGCGAAACCGCGTATGAGCCATCGTGCGTTAAAATCAGTTCAGTCGTTTTTCCTGTAGAGAACGGCAAGAAAAAAAGGGAAGGAAAGGCAAGGCACAAACTTCAAAAAGTCACGCAAGCGTTATATTTCATCTATTCGTGGGGAAGCCCCCCGTAACGGATTTTCACCAAATTTTGCACATCAGCAGATGTGCTGGGCGTAATCATCTGTGCAAATTTTGGTGTGGAAAAATTAAGTGGTTTAGGAAATACGAGGGGTCAAATTTTGGAGTTTCCCATTGAAATGGCTGGTCATCCTTACAACAGGGCTGGCGCTACCGTGCAGCCTGTGATGTACTAAATGCAGCGAGAACACTTACGTGTTCACGACGTGCTAAGCAGTTAAAATACATAACTTACACAACTGAGATTTAAATTACTGAACTTGCAAAGTTATACACGACAAATTATCCGCAAGAAAATACGACTTCACTTCTCCACCTCACTCATAAGCCGAGGTCATAGGCGTGCCCGCCTGAGTGACGTCACATGGCCAGGCCCTATGGTCAGGCCTATGGTCAAAACTATGCCACAGGCTGAAACTGTGAGCTGCATCTAACTTGTTTACTCAATTTGTAAACAAGCGATGTTTGTCAATTGTGATTGACTGGGAACGACGTTTGTGAATAGTAAAATTGAGTTAAAATGCATTTACGAAGAGGTTGTTTAGTTAGTCGGCGTTTTCTAGACAACTTGACGTTACGTTATGCCAGCAGAGGGCAGGTATGAGTAACCGAAACAATGCCATACCTGGCGTGCGAGTGTATCAGCAATTGCTGAGGTCCCAGCATGAGGCGTTGGCAATGATTGGTGCTCGTCAGAAGACACTATCACAGAACTGCGCTTAATAGACATTGGTTGCTTAGTTATAAGCTGTGTTCATAGGATACATTTAGATTGTAGTCGTATATAAAGGTGGTGGTGTTATACTGGTAGCTGTTATAATGGAAGCTTATTTCAGAACTACGGAGCGTCACTTGCCGTATGGCTCAGTGTTATCCTCCGTCCATACGGACGGAAGATAAGACCGCCAAACTGCTATTTTCCGTCCGCAACCCTAACCCGGGACGAGTGGAGTTTACTGGGCGCCATAGGAATACACCTAACCCTAACTCTAAACCCTAACCCTACACCTAACCCTGACCCTACACCTAACCCTAAACCCTAATCCTAATCCTAACCCTATTGGTAGTTATACGATATATATGTGAAATAATAGGCGCAATGTATTCCTATGGCGCCCAGTAAACTCCACTCTACCCCCTAACCCTGAATCTAAACCTAACCCTAACCCCAACACTAACCTTTACTATAACCCCAATCCTGACCCTAAACCTAACCCTAGCCCTAAGTTCCTAATTCTATAACTCTTATCTGCAACTTCAACCACAACCCTAATTTACGGACGGAAGACCGTTTAACCGCTATTTTCCGTCCGTAGGGACGGAAGATAACGTTCACATGCCGTATGGGATCACACAGTGTTACCTGCCACCCGACACAAGTGAACGTGCCCTGTCTTAACCCAGCCAGATAGACCGGTACTTGATTTACCTACTCCAGAGGGATGGAAGGCTGAGTTAACCTAGGCGGCTGATTACATACCAAGATCCAAGTACTAATCCAGCCCGGCGTACAGTAACTTCATTGACTGGATGAAAAGTATTACCGCTACACCACGACATCAACCCAGTATATAGTACAGTTAAGACGTCGGGCAGTGGGAGATATACTGTCTTCTGTGTTTCGTGTCAACACACAGTATTGTAGTACTGAATATCTTATTGTAATTTTCTATTAATAGATGACTGCTTTTTATTCAGTCAAAAACTTAATAACAGTAGAAATGATGTGCAAATAGTTCTTCACATGCATTCATTGTGTTGCACATGTACATATATAATCAAGTATTAATTAGAATATGTTAAACTGATACGTGGTGCTGTATGTGTTTATGTGTTGACGTCTTGCGTGTGATTGATTGAGGTATTTGTTGCAGGGGGAGGCGACTTTTCCATCTTACGTTAAGCTGGTCGAAGTCGGCCCTCGTGATGGTCTGCAGAATGAAAAGGTTTGCAAGTTGTTTCTTCCAAAGTGATGTGCATCATTTAAGTTATTTATCACATACAGCTGGGTTTGCGAGTCACTGCTGTATCTTTTCCCACAATTCTCAGTCTCCATTTATCTCTGTATTTTGAACATTTCATGGGATGTTTCAGAACTCCTTATATTCCCTTTGACAGAATGTGTTCTATAGGCAGGCCGTTTGTGTTGTTTGCGGAGCAGTAACTTTCTGTTAAATGCAGTTTTATAACTTTTATTTTCAATTACCTATCTGTGATTTACTGTTGAGTTCAGACATCCAAACAAGTTTTATCTCACTTGGTTAAAGCTTTTGCAGTCAAAACTATACATCGTATGAATATGTGCATTGTGTTTTATTTCAGTCAAACTTTGCTTTATTACTTAATTTCTGGGCTGCAGAAATTAACTATTAATTCATCAACTAATAGTTAAAAAATTAATCGATAAAAATATTTTGTAATTAATTATAATTTTAGATTTCTTAGCAGTCTAAAATTTTTGGAAATTAATCGATTACAACATTTTTAATCAATTGCTGCCCTATTGATTTCATTAACCATATATTTTGCTCTTTTGTTGAGATGGGTCTCCATAAAATTAACTTTGAAATTTTGTTTTGATTGTAGGAAATCGTGCCAACTACAGTTAAGATTGAACTGATTAATCGATTGTCTCAGTCAGGACTGCCTGTTATTGAAACTACAAGCTTTGTTTCGCCAAAGTGGGTTCCGCAGGTCGTTCCATTTATACATTGTTTTTGCCTCTGCAAACTAGCTCGTGTTTTTGCCAGGATCTGTCGTTCTGTCTGCCAGTAGGATTATTTGGAATATTATAGTAAATTTATGTAAAATTTTTGAAGGGCTAGGGTGTTTTATGAGAAATCGTTGATTACTGCATGCAGAAGCAAAAGGCAGTACTGTTTTCAACATTGTGCTCTGGGGACACGATAACTTATGAATCGCTGCACTTAGCTTAATGAAATTTTGCACGAAAATGTATTTCAACAATGTCTAGAATCGCACTGAATTTTAAGTTCATAAGTCACAGGTCAAGGTCACATAGTTATATGTGGGTAACGTGCCAGGCAATGAGGAGCTGTGCAATATGCTATGTCTGCCAAAAACTACAAACGCATTTATTCACTTGGTGGTGCTAGCGTCAGTTGTGTTCCTGTAATGCAAAGTTTACTGGGACTCACAGAATGATCTAGTTACATATTGAGAGTAATGTTGAATTGGTAATTGTGCAAAATAAGGCTGTGTCATATAAGTGCATAATATGTAAGAGAACCATGGATGCATCAAAGTGTCGATCAGCTTTGGGGGTGTTTCGGTGTAAAATACTGCGACGGCCTACATAAATTTGTGAAATGTTGGCCTGTAGATGGCAGACAATGAGGCAGTGCTGCAAGGCATTGCTCGCCAGCCGGGCGTTACGTACAGTGCGTTAACACCTAACATCAAAGGTTTTCACAATGCAGTTAGTCTGAAACATATTTTTGTTTCTACTACTACCAGTTACATTAATTTTTGTTGAGCTGATGTAATTGCACTTGAAGATAAACACTGAGGAACTGCTGGTTGAATGCTTTTTACCGTTACGTTTCTAGAGTAAACTGTATAGCATGCTTTTATGTGTAGATCAGGTATATATTTTGTAGATATGTTACTGTCGCATCATTAAATTAGAACAATAAACTTCAATTGTATAACGATAATATCTAGGCCTGTGATGTGAATTTCATATATTTGTCTGGTTAAAATGCGTGAAGATATTTAAATTGCAACACACAAACTTGATGCATCAACTTTTTGAGGAATTAATCATGATTTTAGAAAGAAAATTCTAACAGTTTCACTGTTTGCTTATAAATTTATGTTTATGCTAGCGGTTTATGTAGTCCATTAGTGAAATCCGTTGTCATTACTAGTATTTCAGCAGTTACTGATACTTGGTGACATGAAAAAGCTGCAAACTAGATATTGCACTGCTCGTTATTTTATTGAATGTTCTAGATAGCTGCTCGGGCAAGTGAAGTTGCTATATTTGGTGCTGCATCGGAATCATTCAGCAAGTAAGCAGTGAGTCTGACTGGCACATGACTGTTTGTGTGACTGTTGTTAGGGTCGATTTACCTACCCCCGAGGGATGGAAAGCTGAGTTGGCCTAGGCGGCTGGTTACATATTGAGATGTTGTTTTTTTCATAATTTTTGTTCAGTTTTTTGTGACACTGTGAAAGTCTGAACAGCTCCATTATGCATCGTAATGTGTAGAAATGAGGAAGACGCCCCAACTTGATATTAATTCTTGTGCCAGTATGCTGGCTAGATGCTTTTCATGAACTAAGTTTGAAATGAAACTAACTGCTCTTTCTTCATTTGCAAGAACTTCTTAAGATGTTTGCTTAACCTCTGTTTACTTCAGAGATGCATCTGTAGTATATCTTTGTGGATTATGGCTGAATGGCTGGAGGCATGTGCTGTGTATATTTTGCTCAGTAATGGTTTTGTTGATTTTTAGGAAGAATATCAATTGCAGTATAGCGGAAAGTTTGGAGCGATTCACTGAAGTGATGAATGCAGCAAAGCAAGCAAATATACGCGTTCGTGGGTAGGCTTATTGTGCATCATGATTTTTATGTCATTATTTATTTCAGTGCTTTGACAAAATTTGATGACATTCTGGCTTGCAAAATGTCAGTACTTATCAGGGCGTGACATTATGATAATATATTTCTTTGGATAGTAATAATAATAGTTAACATTAATGTTATTGCCGAGTTAGTTTTTTGTGTAAATTTTTAACTAAACTGCTTGCTACTCATATGGTAATTTTCACACTGGTGTACTTGACCTCTTGAAAGTGGAATTATCTGTCATTAAGGTGATATTTTTTTGTATTTGCAGCTACGTCAGCTGCGTCTTGGGCTGTCCGTACGAAGGTCACATAGCACCCAAGGCAGTTGCCAAGGTATTCGCAGTATTTTTTACTTGCAGAATGTTTTGGAGTATGGCATCATTATCTGAATTTATTTGAATCTGGTGGCCAACGTGGTGCATTAGATAATTTTTGCATTTCTCCGTGCATATGTTGATGCGAACGTGCATGGTCTTGTCAGTTTTGTCAAACAGTTAATTTCATCATTTTGCTCTTAATTGTTTCTTTTGTGTTTAATGCTTCACACTGTTGATTGGTTTGGATGTCAGAAATATTCTCCTGTCTGTAGAGAAAATGCCTGCTCACTAGCAGTTTCTTTTAAAGGTTTCTTCAGAATATGCACAGTGGATGCCCAGCCGTGTGTATTGTTTTAACAGCCATTTTCAAAATCAACTTCAGTTTATCACTTGCTGTTTATTTTCAGTTTCCACTGATCCTGTCCTAAGGATTCTTTAAAAACTTCACTCTCCATATTTTCTCTGATACAATCTTACCAAGTCGGTTGAGTTTTTTTTATTGTTCAGCATGTCCATTAATGGTTGGTTTTCTGCTTGCTGTAGTTCGTTCACTAACCGAAACCACACACTGGCTAACCCATTTGATCTAAAACTCATTGTAGCATCGCTGCTGCTGTAGACTAAAACAGCTTAGCAAAAAACGTCTGACCATCAAACTACCAAAGCAATTAATCATTATTTTGTATTGAGCGTGTCTGTGTACTGCGTCTGTAGACTTAACGTTTAGTGACAAGGGGAGTTGGATGTAGGGTTGATGGTTGATGTGCAGGTGGCCCAGTGTTTGTACGAGATGGGATGCTATGAGATATCGCTGGGTGATACGATTGGTGTCGGCACACCGGGTGCAATGCTGTCAATGCTTGCTGAAGTCTCTCGTCACATTCCGCTGTCCTGCTTAGCCGTTCATTGTCACGACACATACGGACAGGCGATTGCCAATATATTCGCTGCTCTGCAGGTGAGCTTGGACTTGCTGTTTTGTCGCCATCCGTATTTTTTTCATTCAGCGCAAAATTCAAGTGCACCAGACTTTCTAAACTGAATGTTGCTCGGTTGTGTGAATCTCGTAATTTAATGAAATTGAATGAGACAGTGGCGGATTTAAGGGGAGGAGAGGTCGGGGGGCCGCCGCCCCCACCTATTGACTGGATGCATCTTAAAAATGTTGAAAATTTTGCACAAAAATGCATTATTTTTGCTTACAATTCCCTCCCCAGACCCCTCTCTCCACCTTTCCGCCCCCCTATTTCCAAGTTCTGGATCTGCCGCTGGAATGAGTCATTCACATCAGCTGTTTTAGAAAAGTTTAAAGTCTGAGTTGGTGAAGTTGCTTGCAAAAAAATTTTCCGGAAATTGATTCCTTACTCCCGAGTGGTTTGTGATCGTTCTGCTGCAGCAGTATCAATCAACAATTCCGAATTTTATTAAATTGCTTTGGTCCTTATTAAGTTTTGTAGATCCATCGATAATACAACTTTTTCTAAAATATTGTTGTTGACCTTTCGGCAACCGCTGTTGCCTTCTTCGGAACGACTGTCCACCAAGTGTCGCTGCGGCGGACAGTAAGTAATCATAGATGTGTGGAAGTTGATAGGACCCCTCGTCTCAGTTCTCAAAGGAACAAGACAAGTTATCTCTGCACGTCGTTAGGGGAGTTTTTGGCACGTGAATGCCTGCTGAGCATGGTGTAGTGTGATGTGTGACAGATGGGGGTGAGTGTGGTCGACAGCAGTATTGCTGGACTTGGTGGCTGTCCGTATGCACCCGGTGCCAGCGGTAACGTCTCCACAGAAGACGTCGTCTACCTTCTGCACGGCCTTGGCATCAGAACGGTAGCTATCTATGGATGCGGAGTAGTAGTATTTTCCATTTCTGCCTAACATCGGACGCATGATTGTGCCTTTCTGCCAGTTTGCTTATTTGCTTGCAGACATCTTATCACTGTTGTCTGTTTCACTGTCTGATGACAATTGCTTGCATTATTGATATAGGTTACAGCTATACGTTTTACGCAACGTACTGTGTAGATTGTTAAAGAAGAACAGGTAAAAGGTGGTGTATAGCTCTTTATGGGAAACCCATCACAGAACTACAGAACGTCACCTGCCATATGGGATCACCTGCCTTCTAACACAGGTGAACGCTCTCTGCTTTAAGCCCAGCTAGTAGTATTCAATTTACCTACCTCAGACGGATGGAAGGCTGAGTTGACCTTGGTGTTGATTATGTACCTAGATGCCACGCTTTACTTGTCCTTAGACAGTCACCTGTCCAAGTAGTATCTACTTGATAGTGACTTGACCGGGAGTCGAACCGACGATTTCTTCATCGTAAGGCCGACACCCTGCCGTTCGCCACCAATCCACCGTGATCCCATCTGCAGAATCTGTGGCAATGTTGCTGCTGCTGCTACTTTAGATTATCGTTTAAGCAGCTTGCTGTTAGATTGCTGTCTGAAGTGGGATAAGTGAGTGTTAAATGAATTTATCCATATGCACTGCAGACATTGGTTTAGCCGACACTTTCTTCACGCTGGCCGACGGTTGGTCGTTTGGTTTACATGGTCATTCATTTGGTCATGTTTTATCGACACGCAACAGCAACTACAAAGTAGTGAATAAAACTGGCAAAGAGTGTATAATTGCCCGGCCTAACAGAAGTTGCAGCAGGAGTTGCTGTAATTAACTTTGTTTTACGGAGTCCGCTCTGCAGTTAGATGTTATCCTGGTTCTCATGTAGTAAGTAGGCTAGTGAACTATTAGTCTCTTATGCTGTATTGAAAAACAAATAGTAGGCCTAATAAAATAATAAAAAATAACTAATATTTGCACAGTTTTGTTGCCACTAAGCGCTCGTATATGATTGTTGATAGTTGTTGTCGACGTGCGTGTTGTATTTATGTCGTTAGGGCGTGGATCTGGACCAACTGCTCAGTGCTGGTCTGTACGTTTCAGACAGTCTCAAACGACCGACCGTGTCAAAGGTAGCACATGCACGAGGAAAGGCAAAGCTGTAACTTACATTCGTTCCTGATTACTGCATCGTCGTCTGCATGGTCTGCAGCTAAATGTCATCGAACCAGTGGCGTGGACGGCTGCCCTCTTGTGTGAGAACTGTTAGTGACACTTTCAACACTTGCTCTGATAAACGGCTTATGAACAGTCTTTCTACGTATTACTGTTGACGTTATTCGATGTGACCACTGGACTTTTTACGCGCGACAGTAGAATGCTTTGTGCGTCTTAGCTATTGCCTGGATGTCTGTCCGTCTGTCTGTCCGTTTGTATGTCAAGCTAGGTTCACGAAATCTTTACTGTGGGCTGCCCCAAGGACTCTAGTTTATAGCGACAAAATTTCGTGTCTTTGGGTGACGGGTTTCCCCTCAAACGAGAGCGTCAAATAGGGGTCAGGTCAAGTAGTCGCGTAGTCGTGAGACCGTAGCGTCGCTCTTCCACCGTGACCGCACTTAATAGCCAGCTTCCATTGATCAGCAGGTGGGCGGTTGTTGTCTCTTCGTAGTTGGTCTATCCACCTGCCACGCGGACGACCGGGACGACGTTTCCATGTAGGGTCAGGAAGGCATTCCTGAGACAATCTGACGCAACTGTAGAGTGCTTTGTGGGCTGGAGCTTCGTCGCCAAGCCTCGCTAGATGTCCGAAGATGGCTGAGCGACGGCAACAGATGGTGGTCGATAGAGGAGGGAGACCGGTGTGAGCGGCAATCTCTTCGGTACCCCCTTAAAAAGACGTTATTTTGCCGCTATTGGCTCTTATAGTGTGAAAACGGTTGCAGATAGGCACAGACATGCTGCTTATCATAACATGCAATAGTGACAAGCTTTTTGCTGGTGTCACCGTCGATGACCTTGAATGATTTTGAACCCCCAAAATAAGGGTTTTAGTGTTTTTTGTTGCAATTTGTGGCTGCGGCGCAGATTTCAAGAGTGATTTGCGACAAAATGGGTGGAGATAGACCAAGACAACCTGCGAACAGGAACTGCAAGGCTGTCGCGCGTCTCATGAGCTTTGCTGAAATTACTTGTATACTTTTATGTGGAGACTTCATATGTATTTGAGGCTGTACTGCATGCCGTCATGCATCGGTGCCAGTTTTTTACGATGCGGTGCAGAGATGTAAAGCGAGGTGCGATACGCAGTGCATCATTATGTTTGTTTTTGACAATTTTTGGCAAAATCGGTTGACGTCTATCAAGATATCACAATTTCTTTATGGAACGCAGTGTAGTGAGTATGAAAAGTCTTAACTTTGGATGTGAATTATGCCTAGGATGGCAAGTAAACTGCCACAGCAGCATACTTGCTTACGTCCGAATCTAATTTAAAAATCAAATTTAAAACAGTTCGATGCAGCGCCAGCAATCCAGCATTGTCACACTGTCTTTGTAAATCAGAAGCGCTGTGATGGCGCCGATCAGTGCTAGATGGGGATAACCACAGATGCTTAGGCGTCGAAATCTGATAGGCCCATCGTTTCAGTCTGTAGTTTCTTTCATACGTTGCTTAGACGTACGTAAACCGACTGTCGTCGTTTGTCGGTCTGTGACACAATTACTCCTGCTAAACAAACTTGAACTACAGCGCTGTACGTTAAGCTGTTAGAATACTCTTATAGTTAAGGCTATGTGTGTCTGTGATATGCTATAGCCCAGTAACAGTTTTACATATTTTTGTTTTGTTATCTACCACATTGTGTTTTTGAATAAATATTATCATTACTCCTGCTATAGGCCTAGTTATTGGATGTTTCGTTGATGGTGACACTCGTTTGATCTTAGGTAACATTTTGTTTGACAGGGACCCGGTTCCATCGCGGGAAGGGACGTGGCGGTCGGAACTCTCCCCAGTCAACATTTGCATTGCAAATTGCGGCCAAACCGTCACAGATAGCGGCCGGAGTGGTTATTGTTAGGGTGTCGTATGACATAATCGAGAGTGAAATGCCGGAGCGTTGCGGATGTGGCCGGGAACGGACGGCGTTTATAGGTGATTGACAGGTGACGTCAGCGTGAGGAATTCAGTTGCGATAGGTTTCATGATTTCATGGTCTTTTGACTGGCCGTCGTCGTGGCAACTCGCGAGTCCTTGAATGCTGTCACGGATTTACCTAATTATTAGGCCTAGGGCCTACTGTGAATAGTCAGTTGTAATATAGAGCGTAGGCTACTACGCTACATAAAATTGGAGTTATGAGGCTCTCAGGTATTACAAATTTCTGTAATTCGCGCCGTAACTGACAAAACAGGAGTGACAGGATTTTTAACGATCTTTCGTCAGAGTGCGGCACACACTGTAAGATCGTCACAGAGTTATTCTTAATAGAAACTCGTCAACGACCCCATACGACTTCTTCCCTGTTTCTGCGATGTTGTAAGTAAGTAAGTACATCTAATCTTTATTTCATGTATAACAAACGTGTATGCAGCGCCTCAGATTCGGCAGTTTTTCGTCGACATTGTGCGCGCTATGGGTCTAAATGTACTTAGGGCTACACTTGCTCACTTGAACAAGACAGTACAAATAAATGTTGCGCAGGAAACAGTTTAGATAAAAAAAACTGTAAAAAACAACATAGTGTAGTGTAAGTAGTCGATTGAAACTTTCAGTCAACTTTCATCCCGGACCTATGTAGATTGAGGTACTATGATGGGAAATTGTACTCGACTAATAGCGCTGGTTTCTTGTCTGAAAATACGTCTGGGCGACATCTTAAAGAAGCTTTGGAGAAGAAAAAAACTCTTAATCATTCACGGAAGTGATCGGTCATCGTTTGTCCGGTGTGAAGGTCAAACTGTCCTTGGCTGGGAGTGGGACCTATGTAGCCTCGTGTGTCTGATTGCGACCCGTCTGACTGCCATGGCTTGTCTCTGAGACTGCGACGGCGGCTCGACTGACGTTTTGCGTTATCGATATTGCCCTGTCAGTCGCTGCGCTGCGACAGGACCGCTCTATCGCTAACGACAGATAGGATTACATTTCACTGGCCTATAGTAAGGACATTCATTCAGCTTACGCAGTGTCCCACGGTGGGCTGTCTTTTGGAAACAACGCAGCGTTTTCCAGGCTCGTCAAGAGGGAAGGAGGAGTTTCCCGGACCTCGCGACGTTTGGGGGACCCACCATCACTGAAAAATATATTTAACTCCGCCAAGGAGGTAATGTTTTTGCCAGACTTTGTCTGTCTGTTTGTCTGTAAGTAAGTAAGTAGGTAAAGTGTAAATTTATATAGCGCATACTCAAAAAGATCTCTAAATGCGCTTAATACATTTTGTCATCAATATTTCGCAAAAATGTATGTCTTCAGCTGACGTTTAAAAGTATCGAAACTGTCTGTGTATTAGCAAAATAACTCAAAAAGTTATGGACGGATTTTTCTGAAATTTTGTGGGTATGTCGGAAGTGGCACAAACTACCAGTGATTCAATTTTGGGGGTGATCCGGAAGGAATCCTGGATTCTGGATCACTTTGAAATTTTCGTTACCATTGCTTTCAATGGGGCATAAGGAAAACCGCTGCAAAACCGAAGATGTTGCTGCCACCTAGCGAACATCATTGCCTTGGCGGAGGTGTGCGGGCTCTGACTGCTTTCTAGTTGCTATATGTTTGACAGCGGAACTGATTATTGGAATTGAGCTGACGTCAGTCGTCAGCTATTTTGCGACGATGTTTAAGAAAACAAATCCGACTATTTCTTAAATGAATGAATGCATTCAGTATTTTAGCTCCCCTCCCAGACACCACCCGCCCGCTAGAATGTTTTCCGGGCCCCGCTGTGGTTTTCGACTGGCCTGTCGTTTACAACTATCCATCGCAGTGCATTGCAATGAAGAGTTTGTCGCTAATCAAACTTGCCAGTTGGTCAGTGAAGTAGATGTCGTGAATAGATTGAGTCAATAACGTAAGCTTAGGCTTGCTGGTCGATTCAGCGTGTAAATATTTATGAAATTTGCGAGTTATTTTTGGCCATGATTCTTGGTTTTTGTTGCGTTTAGTTCAGTTCAGTTCAGTTTTAACTTCTAGTCCTTCTTGCAATTGGCCTACTTTCTTGTTTCTTGATTTTATGTTATCTACATCTTAGTAGACCTATTCTTTTCTCACTATTTTCATTTAGTTTCAATTCCATTTATAACAGAGTTTGCATGTAGTTGTATTCGCTTAGATAAACTGGAATTATTTACTCGATTGTTAAGCGCAAAAATATCGTAGGCCTATATCACCATACCTGATCAACTATAATCTTTCTCAGAGTTATGAATAACCGCTCGATTTAGGCCTAATACAGCTGACTTGTCGGAAGCTTCGTCTCTGTCAGCATCAGAGACTGACATTGGAGGAGATGGTTGACGTCCAGTGCGTTACGTGTCGTTGCCTGCCTGTTACAGAGGAGAGGAGGATTAACCGCGATTGTGTCGTGTCGAGAGTCTGGCAATCTGTCAGATGCGAAGGCGTTTCACGGCCGGTGTCACATAAAAATGTCTTTCCCATGAAAAATCCGCCCGGGAAGAGATAATCACGAAAGTGAAACTAATCACGAAACTTATTACACTGTAAAATATTGCTGGCCCCATAAAAGTCTCCCCATTATAAGATCACCCCCCTCTCAGAAAAGCTCCCCCCGGCCGGACGGCCGCTGGTCGGGGCAGATTTTTGCCGGTAAATTGTCGGCCAGAGGGAGACCTGGGGCGATCTTATAATGGGGTACCGGCAGAGGACAGCCAGACAGACGACTGCTACAGTAGCGTTCTTCGTCACACGCGGCCGTCAAAGACACGGCCGGTTAACTTCGTGGCTCGTCTGCTCGAGTTCAGTCCAGGGCACTAATTTAATCCTTCACTTCACTTCGTTGCCACGAAGAAGAGACTGTCCTTGCGATGCCTATTGCCGTTGTCGCAACGACCGTATTTAATTGAATTTGATCACTCTGCATAACCTGGCTGGCCTATATCCGGAATAAAAGAAACGAGTGACGTCTCGACATTTTCCGGCATGTGAAAAAAGTCAACAACATTCCAGAATACATGTGTAGTGTATTTTGTGTCATAATGTACCTTCGTATTTTCGGTGAAATAAAATTAAATTCGAGCTTATTTTTTTGCTAGAATATCTTAAGTCCATTTCCGTAAAATTATTTGTCTTTCGGTCATAAATAATAAATATTTTAAATTCATATCTTTCGTTAAAAAGGTCATCAAACGTCGTCTTTTAGTGTGGTATAAAGCCACATAAAGCCAAAAAACTGGACCTGTTTGAACGTTGATAACTTAGCGATGATTAGTGGTAGAAAGACGTGTAATACGTCAAAAGTTTCAGAATGCTGTAAAAAATAAACGACAAATTTGCATGTTGAAGCATTTAAATATTTTTTGCCTAATTTGCATAAATATTCTTCACCCTCAAAATTCTGCCAAATTTGACTGCAACACGTGAATTTAACATGGACATTTGAGCTTTTATAACTTAGCGATGTTTATTGATGGAAAGGCGCGTAATAGGCTATGCTAAAAGTTTCAAAATTGTGTACAAAAGAAGTGCACAACTTGCATTTCTCAGCATTTAAATATTCTTTGCCTCATTTACACAAGTCTGTCCCACCCTTAAAATCATGCTATATTGGCAGTAACGCATGAATTCGAGTTGATTTTCATTCAGCATACAGTGAAATATCAACAATCATTAACACATAGCCTACGTTGAGCTTACATGTAGATAAAATTCGACATAGGCAGTTGTCCAGCGTTTGCATTCATAACCGTCAACAGTTTTTTAGTCAGCTGATAGATCGCTGGAGTCAATGTGTTCAGGATCAGCTGAGCCCAGCATTCGATTAACACACGTTTTAGCTGGTCAGTTACTGAAATCTTGTGACCATGCTATCTGTTGCAATGCTCCCTCACTGAATAATTCACAGATTTAAAATCTGAACTTTTTGACAGAGTTTTTTGAGTTCGATGAACTCGGGCACATGGGAGTGCAGGCAAATGCCTAATGTCAGGGAGTAATGAAGATTTAGGCAAATTACGCAAAGAATATTTAAATGATTTGCTATGTAAGTTTGGCCCTTTTTGTCTACAACATTCTAAAACTTCTGACATATTACGCGCTTTTCTACGGGTAACCATCGCTGAGTTATCAACGCTCAAACAGGTCCGGTTTTTATGGCTCACCCTGTACATACGATTTACGTCACAAATTTGGTCAGTCTCCGACCATCGAAAAATTCAACCTTCCAGCTAATTTTTCACATTTCAAACACTGACGCAACTGAGATTACAACGGGATTGGGTAATCGTAATTTAGGCGTTTCTTGAAAACTACGTTAACCCTGAACATCTAATGATTTTTTTTATTAAATTCAGGAGGTTGGCCGGATTCGCAGAATGTCTGATTTGCAATGTACAGGGTGCGGCAGAAAAAAGTAGCCCCTAAAGTTTTTCGCTGTTTTCTCAGCAACCGTTTAACATTTTAATCTAAAAATTTACAGATTGATTTACTTAATTGTTTTACGGCTAAATGCCAAATAAAATTTGATTCCATTAAAAAATGACGAAGTTATAGATTTTTTAGCATGACCGCTTAGCGATTTTTCAGCGTGAAAAAATGTTCAAGCTACAACACCAGTTCAATAACATCGTTGAAACAAGTCAAACAACACAGTTAACTAATGATCAGATGC
>Ga0209367_1006462_pt1 | contig 16204 bp, 7 predicted proteins | sample WorMetLIZISLAND2_FD_187412 | JGI IMG/M metagenome (GOLD analysis project Ga0209367, IMG submission 187412) | Marine gutless worms symbiont microbial communities from Max Planck institute for Marine Microbiology, Germany - Olavius geniculatus... ... | reverse complement strand
GTAGTTGACATTGACTGTCTTGAGTCTTGACTTAGTGTAGTAAATATTCGTTGTTCTGAAATTTTTTCGTTTGCAATAGCGCAGCACCTCGAAATAACGTCTGTGGGGCCCGTGAATTTCCCGTGAATTTGCGAAACTCTTTCCATGAATTTTACGTGAAATTTGACACATTTTAAAAATTCTGCCGTGAAATCATGCATTTTTTCCCGTGAATTCGGTTGGTCCCTACCTGACTGGCAAAGACTGCTGTGCGGTTACACCGGAAGTAAATATTCTGTCAACTTTCCTATTAAAGTTGATCCTCCAATTATGTCAAAACAGAAAGTGTTGGAGGATCTAGGTAAGTTATTTCCATGTGTGTTGATAATGTTGTAAATATATATTTTAACTGCCGGTTGTATTTTCAATGTTTTCATGCATGAGTAATCGTGTCATCGATGAGTGGGTGTGTCTACTGTTCCAGGAATATGATTTTGGGGACTCATACACTGTCGCACCTAACAGTGATAGACTATTGCAGTAACTTCCTAGGGTTAGGGTTAGTGTTAGGGTTAGTGGGTAATCCTGCAGTTTAGGTACCCAAATCCTTATATACTGAATAATGAAAAGTGAAGAGTGGGGCTCATACACTTTCGCACCTAACAGTGCTAGGGTTAGGGTTAACCTTAACACTAACCCTAACCCTAACCCTAATTCTAACACTGTTAGGTGCGATAGTGTATGAGCTGGTTTGAGCCCCTGATTTTTGATACTACCCGGTAGTTCTAAGTTGTGTCATAGACACAGCATAGATCCACTATGGCCAGTAAACTGGCGGACGGGTGGAATATAACCGATCGCAACATTTCAAACAAAAACAATATTCCAACTTGTTCACCAAATCCATCCCAGCTGCTGATTCATCTACAGATGCTGTACGATGTGTACTATTGTCAAAAGAAACGATTGTAATAATGATGTGACACCACAGCGGCAGCGCCGCCAGCCAATCGCAATCTCTCGACTTTCTCCCTTAGTGTCCAGCATGCATTGCGACGATTTGTTTATAAAATAGTTGGGCGTTCATTTATATGTTGATTACGATTCATTTGTGTTCACTTACCTTATTCGCAGCATATGATTAAAATTCGTTTTGTTGTGTGGTATTCAGTTGAAGCTGACTGTGAAATGCACGATAGCATTAGTCATTGGCCTACGCAATGCCACGCCGATGGTCGTGTGCATTTTGCTAGGCAACGATTACGCACAGTGAATGCGTGTAATAAATTTTTTTGAATACAGCACAAAGTGCTTAAAATGTTCACGTAATGTAGCTTGCAGTACAAAAAATACTGGTACCGGTAGTGAACGTGTTACGAAAGAAACGTACCTCCGCGCAAAGCATGCTAGGGGTTAGAGGAGAAACATAGAGAGGTCGCCTTCTATAACGGAGTGGCACTACAGTAGAGAATCTAGAAATTTAATGTATAGGTCTGTGTGTGACACTAACTAAACGACGGCTATTTTGCCTTGTTATCTGCTCAGGCGGCCAGTGCTAGCCTGCTAGCCTAGTGCTAGGCTGCTGCCTGCTAGGCCATGATGTCATTGCAGACGACCTACTGACGCCAAGGTTCTGTCCAGAGAAATGTACGGCTGAGAATCTAATATGGATAATCACAGCCGTATCTAGTATGGCTACCCGATAAACTGCTTTGATTTACTAAACTATCCGCACGTATAGGACTGTAAATAGTCGCCATGTTTTTGCTCAGCTAAGGTCAAAAGTTGAAGTGGATTCAGGCTCAGCGAAGTTTAGTCCCATGGGCTAAAGCTATCTCTACCATTCATTCATTCATTCAAAGTTTAATAAAAACAGACAAAACGTTTCTACACAATAAAAACGAGTGAAGCTGAATGAAACAATGCGAACAAATAGTCCAAGCTAATACAAATTGTCATTATAGAACATTTTTATAATAAAGTTTTTGTCATTGGTAACTGACATACGATTAGGAAGTTGGAAGTTGTGACTTCGATCGCGAAGACTCTAGTGCTGCTCGTGTTCAGGAGGAAGGAGCAGATGTAGCAGGTGCTGACTGTTGCCTGTAATCTGTGAAAAAGTTTGTTGTCGGCTTTGTCACAGATACTGGCGAAGGTCACTGAACTGTTAGCTTGGTAACCGAATTTCACCGACCTTTGTACAAATGCTTCCAAGCGATTTCTATCGTCTGCTGAGGTGAATCCCCCAAGCTGGAGAGGCGTAACTCAATCGGTTAATGACTATCGCCTGGAACGCTTCATGTAAAGCATCGTTAGGTAAACCATGTTATCGTAGTGATCACAGAGCAAACAGTGACTGGGAGCACACAGCCAGGAGGTTGTTGTCATGCTGTGAGACTGAAAATTTTGGACTGATAGTCACTCCCAGCATTTTAATCGACTCGACTCGCCTTAGATCCAGTATCATTGATGGCAGTTCAGACTGGGATCCCTTGCTTCTTGGTTTGACAAGCACCATCTCCACAGATTTGTCATAATTTAGCTCCAGGTTATTATTTTGTGCCTAGTTGCTTGTATTAGTGAGCTCAGTAGGACAAGAACTGACGTTCCTGGCTGGGATAATCACGTATGTATCATCGGCGTACTTCACTATAAAGTTTGCCTGTGAAGCTGGCTGCAAGTCAGATGCTGTAATGATGTAGGAGACTGGGCCAATAACAGATCCCTGTATGATGCTTGCTGATATTGCCTTCAACGCAGAGACCTGACCACCAAATCTGATACTGTACGAGTGGTCTTGAAAGAATGACTCCACCCAGTTGTAAATATTGTCTGGAATATTCAAGCGGGAATATTTGTCAAGCACAGCAGAATGGCGTACACTGTCGAAGGCCTTAGAAAAATCGATGGCTAAGTACCTACTTAAACCTAGCCTACGATGACGGTGGAGATTTACCATCTCTTGGCTAACATTTAGGACTAAGTTCTTTGTCTTAGACTAAATTTTCGAAATCACTTCCCTTTTTGACTTAAGTATGTATTTACACCGAAGTTTAGGCTCAGTGAAAGGCTTAGCAAAAGTCTAAGTCAAAAAGTTGAGTTTTCCATTGAGTTTGACATACGTTGAAGACATTTTCAGTGCTGGAATTTGGTGCAAATAGACGTCTGAGAAGACAACAACAACGTGCTACAGTTGTTTCTTTTAATCAGTTTCTTGATTGTTAATAACATTGTTTTATCATTGTTTTGAGATTAAGCAAATCTGTGGTGGTTATAAATGTGTGGATTGGGGGTGTGGCATTCAATGTTGCAGCACTTTGGAACATTCGGGATAATTTGCTCACCCATTACCAACAGTCGGTGTAAAACATTATGGGCTAAGTATGGACTGGCTATCACCACAGCCCGTCATCAGCCCGTCATCTTTAGACCAGACGATGGGATAGCTGCAGTTGTTCGTCATTTGGCCTGTCATCTCAACAGCTCGTCGTGTTTTAGGCCCACCCGTCGACAATCTTAACCCCAGCACTAGTCCTAAAGTTATCAGTTGAAATAGTCTTTATGTGTTTTGAGTGTGAATATGAATGGAGTTAAGTTCAACGTTGGGTGTTAGATGTTGTTTTTGTTGCCCATACTTATATGTGATCTGCATGACCTCTAGAATCATACAAAAATACATTCCTAAGTGAATTGGTATGGGCAAATGATTTTAGCTTGCTGTAGCGAAGGTCCGCTGTAATGAGGGGCTGCTATAATGAAGGTCTGCTCACTATTATGACTACCACCACTATACTAACACCACCAGCAACAAAAACAACATCTAACATCCAACGCTAAACTCAACTCCATTTTTATGGCAGACCTTTGCTATGGTGGACCATTACTCAGAATTCATACAGGTCAGGGAACACTAGAAAAAGTCTGGAAATTTGTGTGGTCAGGGAAAGTCATCGAAAGGTCAGGGAAAAATATTATTTTTGAAAAGTCGGGGAAAATGATCTTGGATCATGCAGACTACAGATATCTGTGATTTTTTTACGCCTCCAAATATTAAGAAGCAAGCAAATTTGCGGCTTCCGTTGAACATTCAAAAGCTAGAAGTGTTTCAGCTTCAGGGGGGGGGCTTCACCCACTCCTGACCCCCAACCAAGGCTTTTCTTGTTTGCATATTGCTCCATTAATACTGTTTCATCACCTTGTGATATAATGTACTATTTCTGACATTTGTGCAATAAGGTTATTGTTTTGATAAGGTCAGGGAAATTGTCATTCCATGACTGGAAAAGTCAGGGAATTTTGCTACAGAATACCTATAGGAACTCTGATTACTGTGGCGGCCTCTGAGTGTAGCATTGTTAAGCCAGCAACACACGGGTCGGGTGCCCGGCCGGGCAGGGAGGCTCGCACATCCGGGCAAGATGTGCGGCTCTAGAGACACATGACGCAGGTGTTTGGCCAGGATGCAGCCGGGCAACCGGTAACTGGGAGCTAGCCATTGTCAGCAAAGAAGTTTTAATGATTATTTTACATTTCTCATATATATATATATATATATATAACACAATGATGCATAAGTTTCCTCTAAAGTATGAAGGGTGTTCCTGTTTATTCCTTGGCTTTCTTCTTTAAAGTAATATTTTTGTAATCTGTGTTCTTCATATCCCAGAGACAACTGTGTGATTGATACAATTCTATCAACTTTTTTTTACACGTTCTCGATTTTCCCAGAAAGCAGCTTTAGTAGTACGTACAAAGTACGGGTACTCAGAATTGGAGGACAGCATAATTTTCAGACGATCTGACTAGATGTAAAGTGTAGGCCTACAAGCAAATCAAATTTCCCTCGAAGACACACTGTTCAGTTTCGTAAGTATGTAAATTAAATAAAATTCTATGCTGAGCACTGCCTGGGCATTCAGATCTAGCGACACATGAGCTGACTGCCTGGCCGTCGGCCACAAAAAGCATTTCAGTGTGCACAATTGTATTCTCTGTTTTGTCAGGTGTCAGCGACACACAAACCGCATGTCTGGGCCGGGTAAAGCCCAAATTCCATTACGCCGACTTTGCGACAAAGTCCGGGACAAGTTCCCGACAAAGTCGCGGACTTGTCACGGACACAAATCATGAAAGTCCGGGACGCAAATCACGTTGCCGACTTTCATGATTTGTGTCCGCGACAATCGCGGACTTTGTTGCCAACTTTCCCCGTGCATTGTAACGGGCTAAATTCCATTACAGCGACACAAACGGGTTTGTCACGGACTTTGTCGCAAACATCTCGACATGTAGTAATGGAATTTGGGCTTAATTGGGCCCCCTCAAAGCAGCTCGTGTGTTGCTAAAACTGGGTGTTCGACCTCGATGCGGGGTTTGCATGTCAGGTTTGTGTATCACTGGCTTTATTGTGTGAATTTCTCTACTACGACTGGCATTCTTTATATTGATGGAAAATGTCATGTCATACTATAAATTTTTAACACAAGCAGTGTCTGAAGTACAAGTTGTGTCTCGAATTTGGGTATTACATGGTAAGTTGGTACCAGACCTGTTGACACCTAACTTGTATCAGAGACCTGGCTTTTTACCTCCGCCAAGGAAGTTATGTTTGTGCCAGAGTTTGTTTGTCTGTCTGTGTGTTAGCAAGATAACTCAAAAAGTTATGGAAGGATCTTTCTGATTCAGGGAATGTCGGGAATGGCAAAAACTATTGTGCTTCAGTTTTGGGGGTGATCTCGAAGGAATCCTGGATTCTGGATCAATTTGAAATTTTTGTTAACAATATGCTTGGGGGAGGTCTGCGCTTTCCGAGTGCTTTTCTAGTTTTATAGAGCTCTTCTATTTGAGACCTGGCTTTTATTAGAAGTGCAGGTCTGCAGTCTTTTTCCTTTCGTAAGTTTTTTAGTCGCATTTGTAAGAAAATTTTGCTATTAAAAATTGTTTATCAATAGTTAATAGTTATGCACACTGTGTTCTGAAAAAAAACACTCATTCACGTTTTGTTTTATATTTTTGTTTTTTATTTCCATGAACAATGTTCTGATTTCCACAAAATTTTCAGGAAATGTTTAGGAGAAAACAGGTATTCCACCAGTTAAAAGTTTGATATTTTTTGCTACTTATGATGTCATGCTGACGTCATGACTCATGACGTCATGCTGACTTCATATTTCCATGTTTGTAAACTATGGGTTTTACCATAGGCTCCGTAGGAGACAATCCTTTGATAAAATGTTTGCGAGTCATCAAGGGTTATGGAACAGCATGTTTGTGCAAAGTGTTTTGAGACAATACACAGACAATTTAATATTGATGGAAATTAACTTTTAGTTAAAAAAAAATAAAATGACTGGCAGTATCAAGCTGTTCGACTGATAGCAGTCAAGTGGTCATTCGTGCAGTGACGCAGTGCGCATACCCCTGCCAACATTAGCAAAGTTGAGGATCTTGCACTCAGCCCAAAAAAATTAACCACAAAAACATTTCACAATGGACAGATTAACATATTCGTGTGACAGATTAGCATATTCTGGGGTTCAGTCAGCACAATGATGATGATAATGATTAATGAACTGATGTTGATGTGGCCAGTTGTAGTGAGCTATTGTAGCAGTCATTATTCAGTTAGATCCTGTTTCTCTCAGCTCAGTGACTACCTGTCTGACTGATTGTGGCCATGGCCACTGGCCGCTAACAGAGTCAAGCTGACTACGCGAATAAGGATGTTATTACAGTTGACATATCCGTTTTGCTGCTGTACACAGTAGATCTGCCAAGCAGCATATTATTTCTGCAGTTATTGCATTTGTTAGTGTGCATCACTTAAGTTGTGATATGGTGTCTTTTAACTTGCTTTTCTGAGGTATGAATGTTTTATTACTTACATATTTCAGTGTATTGTTTAGGGCTGTACTGAATGGTTGATTTTACTATTTGGCCGCATAAGAATAATTTGTTCTGTTAGTCGGCAAAATACGAATAGAATATGAATGGCTTATGCAAGTTTTGACACATGGCACAATGCTCTGGTTTCATCACTGACACATACAGTGAAAAATTTCCAAATTAGTCATTTTAATTGTATCCACATTTTAATTGTATCCACATTGAACAAATAATATAAACAAAAATTACTGACACTAACAAAACATGCTATATATCAGTGATTTTCAACCGGGGTTCCGTGGAACCCAAGGGTTCCACAAACATCTGCCAAGGGTTCCACGGCTCGTCAATCATCAGTAAAAAAATAATAATAACCTAGCGTGCGAAATTACATCAGAACAAGCCATAGAAGTATTACGCACCAAATGCTTAGTTTTAAATTAACGCTTCTAGCAGTCTACTTTTGCATACAGTGTTGAATATTTTTCTTGTTGTCAACAACGTTAGCATATTTTTTAAACACAGAACATTAACTTATTAGTGTCACTGTTAAGGAATCGTGTGTCCGTTTGTTGAAAGTCCTTCATTTTCTGAAACAATATGCTTGAAAACTATAAAAAGCTTCGCTCATTAGCGCAACTGGCTGGGGGGGGGGTCCAGACCCCGTAAGCTGTTCGTGGGCGTAAAAACGTAAGATACAATTATAATTTTTTGGCCATTGGCGACCGCCTCGTAAAGTGTTTTTGGTTATGGGTGAAATAACATGAAATTTGAGCTAATGCTCACGAGACGCACGAAAGCCTATAGCAGTTTCGATTCAGTAGTTTAGCTGAAAATTGGGGTGTTCACGCTAAGTTAATATACAGATACCAAATTCTCTATCTGGATCACATAGGCCTAATGATAGTAATGTGGCGCAACCTTGTGAATGATATAGACTTGTGTTGCAGCCCGAAATCGCCAAAAAAATCCATAAAACTCCCTGTTTTGGCATTCAGTGTCACTGAAGGTCATTGAATTCGGCGCCAATCGAAAGCCAGTGTACAACTTCCTATTAGTGATTAATAGTAACCTAGGCCCTATTTCACACCATTACTGAGATACAGCGACTCATTGGCCAAAAATCGCAAATTTTGCCCACCCCCCTCTCATTTAGGGCCCTCGTTCGGGGTGACCCCTTTCGAATTTATGGAAAAGCTTTACGGTTCCTGAAACTATAGAGTCTTCCATGCAGCCAACGGTGAAAATTTGGTGATCGTAGCTTGCACCGTTTTTGACTGATCCACCAGTGTGACAGACGGACGGACGGACGGAATTGCGATGGCTAAGATGCACTGAAAGCAGTAGCTGCTTTTGCACGTAAAAATGCTAAATAATGTTATCTAACACGGTAAAATTAAACAAGTCTTTTGCCTGCTGCTTTATCGTCAGTGTTTCAAGGTTTTGCTCCAGACTCCCACAGGTTTTCTGCCTCTCAACTTTGCTGGGGACATCGGTCCCCAGAAACCCGGAAAATTCCACTTTGCCTATGCCATTGGACTCACGGATCATTGCATGCCATGGGGTTCCGTGAGTGATTTCGACACTTATGTAGGGTTCCGCTGCAGCAAAAAGGTTGAAAAACACTGCTATATATTCTTAACAGTGGGTACGTTTAATGGCTAAAGAAAAGCATTATGCTGCTGGACTGCAAGGCTGACAGCAGCTGTCTGTGAGGCTAAAGCAGAAGCAACGTGCGGCGATGGCGAATGTTTATTCGTATTCAGTCTGTGTTTTGCACTACTATTCGGCCGAATACGAATGCACTATTCGGCCTACTATTCGGACCGAATAGAATACAAATAGAATATTCGGTACATCCCTAGTTTTGTGGTGGATTAAGTCCAAGTCCTGCAATATATTGTGTGAAAAAAAGGTAAAAAGGTAAGAGATGGCGAGACTAATTTGACCTAGGTTTATGTACCAAGACAGTATAGTAGGAGCCTGAGATCAAAAACTGCAAAAAAGGGAATAAAAAGAACCATCACAAGAAACAAACTTAACTGAAAATCGCAAGTGAGGAAAACCTTTATATAGTTTAGAGATGCATGAAGTCAGTGAGTGATCAAGATCATCATTCCATTTGTTGTGCTAAGTATTTGATATGATATGTTTTGCTAGAAAACATCTGTTGCATTGTTTTTTGAATTGCTCTGTTGGCAGACACTTTGTTGGCGGATCTGCAGTCCACAACGACTGGTCTAAGGCATCATCACACAGTGACAGCTGATGGCAACCGTGCTGTTGTTCTAGATGGTGATCCACGTTCAGTGATGGCATCACGCATGTCAACGGACTCACTGGATCCTGAGGGTCAGGTTAGTGTCAGACCTAATAAGTTGATAAATTCATCAAATTACAACCTTTATATACATTGTTGTTGTTGACGTTTCGGCAACCGCTGCTGCCTTCGTCGAAACGACTGTCCACCAGGTGTAGCTGTGGTGGACAGTAAGTAATCATAGATGTGTGGAAGTTGCTGAAACGTCAACAACAACAATGTATTTAAAGGTTGTAATTTGATGAATTTATCAACTTATTAAGTTACGTTTCAACCTAAGAGTCTATTTAAAGACATAGTGTCAGACCTGCTACATTGTGCTCTTGGTATTTGCACTGAAGAAAGAAGTTCTCAAAGTGTTTTTGTCAGTGTCTGTCTGTCCTGTTTGCCTGTTTGCAGGATTGCTCAAAAGTTAAGAGCATGCTGTGATGAAATTGTTCACTGTTCTAGTTGCCTGAGTAACGGAGTTTGCTAGGGGTCAGAAATCTCATGCAGTTCAGTTGCTCATGTTAGTTGCTCTTGCTAATTATATGGCATTGCTTAGCCAAAAGGAAAGGTATATTGTATTTTAATACTGCCATGAGTTAACTTGCATTGGAAGTAGATCTTGAACTAAAACTAGAAGACTTAACACATAGTCAGAAATTAGTGAAATACTTCTTAGGTTGTATTGGATGTAGAATTGATGATGCAGTACTTACAATAATTAAATATAAAAAACTTACCGCTTTAGATTACTGTGTAAGGGCGACCAAGTCACACATCCAAAACAGCAGAAATCATTTTGCTAGGACACAGAGTGATAGAACGACGAACTGGCTACCCTTACAAACCATGTGACGTGACCCCATTTAACCTTTTCCACTCTCGCATTATCCCGTGAGCCAATAAATGTGTGAAATTGAAATTTTGCACTGTAGCTTGTATGGAGTCGGTCGCCGGCTCAGCAGGAATGAAGTCGTTTTGGCCTAACTCCTAATAATTTTTATACGACTTAACGTTACATCACAGGCGTGTGGTAGCACAGAAATATTAATAAGTTACGTCTATTGTAAATTTGTAATATACCCAGTAGGCCTCTGCATTAATCCTAAAGGCTTTCACCATCAATACTTAATATTCATTGAATGACGCATTCCTTTTTTTCTCAAGTAAAGTAAGCATTGAACACAGAGTCTTTGCGCACACGTGTGGCAAGAAACATTGTGGATCGATTTTGTCTTGAAATGTTTGTACGTGGGTTTTGAGTATGATAAGATAAAGGTCAAATTTAAGTGATTCATGACATGCGAGGTGTGGATAAACTGATGAAATCAAGACTTCTGCAGTCTGCATAAATGAATGACCTACAGTCAATGGTGATTAAAGTACCGTACACCTACATGCCCGTATATAACCAGTTGAACTTCTTTTGGAAGACTGGTTAAAGCAGTCTTCCAAAAGAGGTTCAACTCTTTTTCATTTCAACTCTGTTTATAGCTACGGACCAGCAGTACATTTAATCAGCTGGATAATATTTGTATCGCACTTCCATTGACTACGTTTATTGGCTCACGAGATAATGCGGGAGTGGAAAAGGTTAAATGGGGTCACGTCGCATACGTCACATGGCTTTTTAAGGGCAGTTAGTTCGTGGTTCTATCACTCTACGTCCTAGTAAAATGATTTCTCCTGTTTTGGATGTGTGACTTGGTCGCCCTTACACAGTAGTGTAAACTGGTAAGCTTTTTGTATTTAATATTTGCTGTTTTATTAGCAAATTTAACCATGAGTTAAAAGCAATAATGTGACCCAACCCAATCACGTGACCATTCGACTTGCGGTGGGCGACTTCCTGTGAATGGTCTGTTGTGACCATGCATCTATCTTGCACCGTTATGGAGATATGGACCTCAAGATAATGGGGTCACGACCTTGACCTTTTGGAGTCACGTGATGTCATCGGTCACGTGACCATTTGACTCGGCATATGCGCTTTCTTATTGGTGGTCCATTGTGACCAAGCGTAACTTGCACCGTTAGGGAGATGTAAAGCCTCAAACTTGCATTTGTCCGTGTTAAAGGCCAAAAGTTTACTGCGCATGCGCCGTGTCACGTGACCATTAGACAGGGGGTCCAAAATAACCGCATATTTGGAATTCCCGAGGCCACATTGCCTATTCACTATGCCACTTTGGTGGGGCTACGATGGCGATTAAGGGTAGTTTGTAGATGAGCATCTCCATTGTTAAGCATTTTTAGTGTTATTTTTCAAAGTCCGTAAGTGGGCCAAAAATTTGTGTTTTTTTGGGGATTAGAAGGGGAAAATATTAAAGATGAATATTGAGACCCCCTAGGAAATCAATCCCCGCCGAAACTCGTCCAATGCAAAAAAATATGGTGATACTCCCAAAGTGTGTTCTCCAGAGCTTGGCAAAAAAGTATAAAAAAGAGAAAAAAGAACCCATTTTTGAACATTATATTTCACCCCTTTGCCGTGCCGACCCTGCTGTGCCGATCTGTACTTTTTTTGGCAGGTAGGTTCTCATGGCCGACGTAATCATGCAAGGCAAATTTTAAGTTGATTGATTCAGGCATTTGGGGGCTACAGGTGCCCAAAATCTGGGATTTCCCATTGACTTTGATAGTCGCCCTTACAACAGTGTTACGCACTACCGTGCTACACTGTGATTCATAAATGAAGTAAATTTTGCTGTCTGGTGATAAGAGTTTAGTTGTTTGTTTTGCGTGTAGCCGATATATGAACTACAGTCCGTGAAACCAGAGTCAACATGTCACATTTCATCATCATCTGAATCTTCACTTAGTCACCTCTATGCCAGTGTACAGAAGCGGCCAGCTGAAACGAGATCCACAGTAGCAGAAGGAGCGTCTAAGGCACAAGAGACAGCTAGGGGCACTGTGACATTGAGCAGTAACCTCAGTGAATTGGACAGTCTGTTAGCAGAGCTTAGCTCCTCGTCTGCAGTAGCTCCCGCCAGTGACCGACTGCCTGCTGGCTGTATGTATCAATGCTCTCTTGTATGGTATATCTTGTCTATCTTGGTTCTTGGTTTGTTGTAGTTCGCTATGAATTCGTTGATGCATATTGTTCGCATCTGTTGGAGCTTTTATGCTGTTCATGTAGCAGATTTCTGCTACAGCTCAAAGTCATTAATGCTCTTTGTCTATCACTTAGAACATTTAATACCTCTTTACAGTAACTCTTGTCATATCCTAGTTTTGTACATCAAATGTCTGCTAGTTTTTATTTCTAATTATTGATTTTTTCCTACACCTGTATTATCCACTATTTCCTGTTTATTTGTCTAATTCAATCCTAAACTCTCTTCCACCAAATTAATCATACGTTCTTGTAATACAACCTTTTTGTCATTCATTCCATAATTCGTAAGCTTCAAAACGTGGTATCACACGTTTTTCTAGCTATTTTATAACTTGAGAAATGCGTTCGGTAGCAGTCTTTGGGCCCAAAAATCGAGTATAGGCTTATTTCCTGCCCGTGAGTGCGATTCGTATCTAGTAAGTAAATACAGTAGGTGTGTATGCTAAAACTCATCGGTATATAATGGTATGTATTTTTCTGTACGACTTGTGATATTAAGCTCGTTTTTGAGTGGTCTTTTTGGCAAGAAGTGGCTGTGCAGAGATATTTGTTCTTCTTGGTAATGTTTTGGCTGGCAGCCATGATGTCTTGGCTCAGGGCTAAGCCCAGGCCCACCTCGGAGAGCGAGTCATGCATGCGTGTGTGCTAGAGTGTGCTTTTCTGCATTAGTATAAAACGAGCCGACTTAGCTTTCCGAAAGCGCAGCTCATTATGTGCGAGACAGTTGTACAGGATGGATGGTTGTAGAGTGTTCTGCTTAACGGACGTATCTCTGTGTAATGTGTATGGTGGGAACGCTGTGGAAACTGAATAAAGTAGTCTCCGTGAAAACCCAAACCAGTGTTAATCGATGTACTGCGAAGACGAGTTTCATTTGAGTGGTCGATTCCAAATAGGAAGTGGAGATCGTCTAAACAGAAGAATAGAAGTAGAGACACTTAATATAGGTTGCGGAAATGTTTTGAATAAGGAGTCAATACCCTCCATTGGACAAAGCTCCGTGGGAACCTCAAGCTGAGGAAGCGATAAAATTAGGGTAGCTAGTGGATCGCAGAAACCGGAGTAAGTATGGACTAGCAAGGCTGACCGTGCAAAAGCCGACGAGCAGCACCTTTGCCACTCGTCGTCTTCGTGTTACACTGTCTAACCTCATCATCGGGGTGGATAGGGACAGATTGGAAATGGAGTGAATGTTTTCTCCCTTCCTTCTGTTTCCGACGTGTTCATTCATGGACCGTCCGTTTTTGATTAGGAGTTTTTAGGGATAGGGCACAAAAGATTGTCGTTGTGTCGATGTACATAGGATAGGGGCCCCGGAAACATAGGAAATAGGACTTTGGCATTAAGTCCACAGATATATATGGGATAAGAACAGATTGACGAAGCTGACCGACTGCATCTTCACCTTCCGATTGCTCATTGTGTCGGAAGAAGCTTCTGAGTATGAAAATAAACAGGTAACGTCTCTGCCACCTGTATATCAAAATTCTGCTTTATAATATTTTGTAGTTCAATCGATCACACAGGAATTGCCATGAGTAGGTGCACCATTTTAGTGAATTTCCAGAGAGTGTTGTTTCGAGTAGGTCTGTAGGTCTTTAGGTCTGTCATAGATAGTAGTTAGTGGAGTGGCGGGGACTGTCCACTACTTGGTGAATATAGTTAGTTATAATAAGCGACCAAAACTAACCCACACCACATAAAATTGTCTTTCTTCACAACAGTACATATCTTCATGTACGCGGTGGACTACGTCCATCTTCTTCCACTGCGACATATAAATGTTTATCGCAGCTTGTGGGTTAGTACTGCGGAAGGTGACTCCGTGTGGAAGACTTATTAAGCAGCACCAAAATTGTTGCCGGATTTTGAGTGTTTCTGATGAAGACATTCGTTGCGGGGAGCCTTTCCAAACGGAACGTAATTTGCTGAACACCTTTACAAGCAAGGACTCTTTTCCACCATGGGCCAGCGAACGTCCGCTGCTGCCGGCTGAAACACGGTCCATGGAAAAGAGATATTGATGAGTCCGCGGCCCGAAACGGTAGATGTGGTACGGTGGGTGGAGGCGGGTGTGCCATGGAGACCAGAGTAAATAAGTGCGGTGATGTGCGCCGGAGTGAAATAGTAGCAGAACTGTGGAAGGCTGTGATGTATCACATTCATACTATGACACGAAGTGCACCCAGTAGGTTAAAGTTCTGCCAGAACAACAATTACTAAAAGTTACTTTTGGGGACCAGTTTGACTCAGAGTAACTGTGGAAAGTTGGTCAGTTAAACAAATACCAATGTGCGTGTGTTTTGTGCATGCATATTTTGTTGGTTTTTGGATTTTGTACTTTTTTTACAAATCTATTTGAGCACCACTTTTTGTATTGCCGAATAATTTTTTTATCACTAGCATTGAAGTATGTACATGATGAGCCAGTGTTTTTTCTCATCTTGCTTTGTAATATGTACAGGTTTCATTGGCATCATAGTTTTTTTTGTGTTGATAGTTTTGCATCGATCAATTTTTTTTGTTTCTGTGGCTAGTTTCAGATGCTGATTTACACCAGCCATCGAACCATGTCAGCAGCTCCACAATCTTACCTCCTGCTAAGTATGTTTGCATCTTTTGTTGTTTCTGCTTGCTCGATCCTGTTCCAGCTCTTTCATTGGTATATCTTGGTATATCGATGTACCTGTCGCTTGTCTCTAATAACCAACTCAGTAACATTTCTTTCAGTTTCACTCTTCCCTTCTTCCCCTGGCAGTTGTCATTCTAATACTATTCTCACTAGAGAATTGTGACCAACACCTGCCCTACGCATAGTCCATGGGCCAGACCCTCAAAAATAACTTTTTGATATCACCCAAAGTGGCAAAGTCTGATTATCACAGTTTAGTACGGTAGTGTGCAACACTGTTGTAAGGGCAACTAGCAAAGTCAGTGGGAAACCCCTGATTTTGGGCACCCGTAGCCCCTAAGCTTTGAAGAATATAGAGTACGGTGTACATGTATATGGCCAACAACCTGAGATTTGCTGGTGACATTGATCTCATCACAGAAACCCCAAAACAGCTCCAAGAACTCACAGATAAAGCTAACTGAAGTAGCAAACGGTATGGCCTCAAGATCAATGGTGAGAAAACAAAGACGATGGCAGTTGGACAATAAAAAGTCGACATGGAAATAAAACTAGACGGTGAAAAACTACAGCAAGTGGATGAATTCACATATCTTGGGAGTGCCACGACAGAAGATGGGAAGTGCAGGAAAGACATGAAGAGATGAGTTGGTATAGCATCAGCAATGGTGAATAAGTTCAGCAAACTATGGAGGGCCAAAAATATTTCAAATACGACTAAAGTGAAGTTGTATGAAACCTTCGTAGTTTTAATAGTGTTGTACGGTTCGGAATGCTGGTGTCTCAGAAAAGATGAACGAAGAATCCTAGTGGCAGAGATGACGTGGCTGAGGAGGAGATTGTTGCGGGTGACAAGGCGTGACCGGATGAAGAATGAGACAGTACGGAGGAAAGGACATTGGTTGACAGAATAGCACAGCAAAGACTGACATGGTTCGGGCATGTTTTAAGGATGGTCAGTGAACAGCTGCCAGTAAAAGTGATGCACTGTTCCACTGTTCCATGTTGATGACTGAAGAAGTCGAGAAGGTCTCGGGAAAAGTGGGGCTACGTATGAATGCTGGTAAATGTAAGACTATGGTCAGTAACAACTGGGAAGACAGCACAGTAATAACAGCTGAAGGAACAAATGTTGAAATGGTCGAAGATCTTTGTTACCTTGGCAGCTACATATCAAGAACAGGGAGCTGTGACAAAGAATGTATGGTAAGAATTGGAAAAGCGGCAAGTTCATTTGGTAGACTATCAAATATATGGAAAAACAAGAGCATCAGACTCACGG
>Ga0209367_1006461_pt1 | contig 16209 bp, 5 predicted proteins | sample WorMetLIZISLAND2_FD_187412 | JGI IMG/M metagenome (GOLD analysis project Ga0209367, IMG submission 187412) | Marine gutless worms symbiont microbial communities from Max Planck institute for Marine Microbiology, Germany - Olavius geniculatus... ... | reverse complement strand
CCTCACCTTTCCCCCCCTCTCTTCATCTCTTTTCCATTCCATCTTCTTTTCTTTCCTCTCTTCCCTTTCCTCTCTTTCCCTCCCTTCCCGCCTCTTTCCTTTCCTGCCCTCTTTCTTTTTTTCTCAGAAGTAGAACCCCTAAATTCCAGCTACGAAATGTCTGGGGGAGCGCTGCGAGCTCCGCCAGTAAAATTGGGGCGTAGCCCCCGTTATAATTGTATTCGATGCATTTATAGCCGTAAAATATGAATTTTAGTGGCAACTACTTTAATTATTTTTCTGAGTTTACAATAAACAGAAGTTTGAGATTGGGGCCCGGGCCCTTGCCTCTCCCCTTATGCACGCCACTGCACACAGTACAGTTACACTACTACAGTCTAGAGTCTACATAGCAGCTAGCAGGCGTTGCCATCCATCAATCATAATCACACACTCGTGACGACAGCAGCTTCAGACTAGCTGCTGCTGCAACAGAAACGATTACGGGACGATTCGACGTGCAGTTCATTTGATGGCTTGGCTGCGGTAAAACGATCCGTGCACTGGGCGCTGCGAGAACAGGAGAGTGAATGCTATGCACGAGAGCTGGTATATCGGCGGCGCTGAATTCGCAGGACCTAAAAATGACGGACCACGAAAAAAACACTATTTTGAAAATTGCACAACCATGAAAATGACGGACGCATGGCTAAAATTTGCAGTTGGTGCGTTATTTTCCATGTCTATCAAATTTCAGGGCTGCGATTAAGTTCATCATTTTCATGGTTCTGCATTTGGCAGGTTTTGCATTTTCAGTCTTTTTGTTTTAACGCGTGATTTTTTTGCAACCAACACGTTACGAATTTCATATTAAACTAACAAGGCCTAGACAAAACAGCGTTAGAACTCTCTGTCGACGTATTTGACGCGAATATATTTTCTGCTTTTGTCTATTTCTCACACGGCATTAGATCAAGGCTACAGTGCACAAATCAGCATAAAACGAGGTGTACGGGTCGTCTCAGTACCGTTCCAGGCCCGTCTGCGGCAGTCTTGGAGAATGTTTTAAAGCCGGGAAGCTAGGTACCGTAGAGGAAGAAGACTCCAAACACGCCGCCGGGCGGGCGGCCGACTTCCAACAGCTGTGTCGGCCGTATGTCATCGTTCGTATACCCACCCGTTTCATCTCATTTCTCTCTATACCCTTTTCCTCCTTCTCTGTCTCTTTCGCTGTCTGTCTAGTCGTTACCGTTACCTGCATACCTGGAGTTATTCAACTCAGCAGACTACCTCTACGCACTTTAAAACGATAAACTTTTCACGCAGAGAAACGGCGAATGGCGCGTAACTTTTGACAGCTGACGGACGGACGGACGGACGGCCAATAATCTTCGTACTGCACGACTGATCCAGTGTTAAAGGTCATTCCGTCTCAACTCTGTTGAAAATGCCGTTCAATGCTTCATTCACATACAAAGGTGTCTACATTCTGTAGCCGCTAACGTACCGAGGTGCTACAAAAAATTAACATTTTTTATCGTAATTCGTCGTGTATTCTGTTGCCGTCATTTAATTATTGCAATAAATTTAAGAAAAAAATAGAGTAGCCCAGTCAGCAATTGGTGCAGTGAAATTGGTAAAGATTTGCATTTGAATTCAAAAAAAAACGTTTACGTGAAGTTTGAAAACCCTTCTCAAACACGTTATCAGGCAAGCATATCAACGTCTTATCAACTTTGTATAACGTCGTGCGCAATTTAATTTGCAAGACGTCCACATGTAATGACTGTGGAAATCATTAGCACAGATTACTTAACTGCACGAAAACGGAAATGCTAGAATGTTGTGAACATACGTACATAGAATGTCACCGACTGGAAGTCTAGGCTTGGCCCCGAGATAAGCCAGATTAACGTTGGCTTTTCGACCGTCGATGATCGGATTAGGATCTTTACACGCCCTTTGAGCTGCGGCTTCGTCCGCCATCGTTACCTGTATACGCCAACAATACAGGTAAAGGGAAAGTCCGAAACTTAATCCTAATATTATAGCGGTGCTTACATAACTCAAACTCGTAACCATATGCGCTGATTAATCTCAGAAGTAGCAGATGATTGCCATGAGCTAATGATATACCGCAGCGCACTATGCGGGCATCCATTGCGAACAGTTGGATCCGCGGTTTGCAGCTATGACATAACGCGGCTTCAATCAGCCACACTATATATATATATATATATATATATATATATAGGTCTTTGTCCTGTAGTCTGTAAGCTGCTACTCAGTTCCCGTCCCGCTGAGGATAGGAAGCTGAGTTAACTTGAGCGTGCAATAAATAAGTAACTTGCTTGCTAATGATCACCTACGGCGAGATTTAAACCGCAATCTGAAAGTTATAAGAGTTCGACACTCTAACCACGGCGATCAGTCTGAGAGCGAAATGCACTCGTATTTCTCTTATAACTTACGCCTGACGAAACAGAGTATCAGTTATTGTAAGAATCATATCAACTTACCTAGTTAAATCACGCTTCAATTCATGACCTATATTTTTCTCGCTGTAGTGCCTGGAGTGTTATAACCGCTCCCAATCTCACTTCATTCAAGCGCGACGGCCGAAACCTGACTCGAGACTGTTTACAGCACCCGTTCTCAGGCAGAACTCACCGTCGATCGCGGACGTAAAATAACTACGTTTCAACACGATCTACTGCGTATTATGCCTTGATACACTGTATGGACAGTGTTGAAACCTGTTGAGTTAACATGATATCAGACTACTGTGGTTGCTGGACTTTGAAAAATCAGCAATATCAGTAGACTTGTTAAACGCTGACAGTATTTAGCGGTATACAGATGTTAGTATTTTAGGCACAGACCTAGCACTATTAGTGGCAGGAATATGGGATGGGATTTAAAGCAGCACGCTGTCGGCTGCATAGAAAACTTGCGCGGCGCGCTACCGATATAGGCCTACCGATAATCTGCTACACTTGTACATATAGGTCTTGACGGTGTCTCGTTACAAGATCGCCCCTCCCTCAGAAAAAAATCCGCCCCGCCCGGCGGCCGCCCGAGCGGGACGGATTTTACCGCTAAATTGTCGGCCGGGGGAGACTTTTCTGGGGGGACGATCTTATAATGGGGAGACTTTATGGAACCGGCTATATTTCAATAAGGGGGAGACATATCAAATCCGTGATTATCTCTCCCCGAGAGGATTTTTCCTGGAGGAGACATTTTAATGTGACACCGGCCTGTCGTTTACGGACCGATGATAATTTTCGATCGAGAAGTGCCGACCGGGGCGGTCCAGACTTATCTGTTACATGCGCGCCCGAGAAACCAATGTTTCATACCGCACACGTATACAACCATGGTCTGTTAGGTATAAGCTTAGTGTCTGGCGCGCGTGCTTTGATAATGCTAGCGCTCGGGAATTATAGGCTACCGTGTGGGTCCGAATAGTGACACCTTTTTACTCCGCGCACGTCACGTTCCTTACGTAGCGAAGAGGAGTAGTCTACATGAGATCAGTGTAATGAATATTGACGACCGACCGACGATCGACCTCCGTTCCTGGAAGAGCCTTCCTGGAAGAACTTCAAACGGCCATATCTCAGCAACCGATCATCCGATCCACTTAGTGCCATTTATATTAACGCTTTACTGACCCTCGTTGTCATGGCAACGAATTTTAAATTTTTAAGACAAAATGGGCTATAACGCGGCTTCTGTAAGGGATATCTGCAAGATCTTTGCGCCTATTGGGGAAGCTTCGGGGTTAGGCCATCGAAAGCTGCCAATGAAATTTTTCTCCGACCGACCCTTGTTGCTATGGCAACGAAATTTAAGACAAAATGCGCTATAACTCGGCTTGTATAAGATTAGCAGTGACACAGCAGGGATAACTGCAAGGGCAACAACTGCTCTTACTGTAGTCCAAACTGAAACATAAAAGTAAACACAAGAGGGAGAAAAAGAGGGGGGAAACTGACTCCAAAAATACAGAAAATACACGTAATCACGAAATCACTACAGTTTATTGTAAGAAATTCTGCTGATGTGAAATAAACAGTTTTGTATAGGAAGTGACTTACAAAGCCATATCCGCGGCTTTTGCCAGTTTGCCTGTCGGTGATGACCACGGCTTCGTTGATGTCTCCGAATGGTTCGAAGTAGCTGCGCAGGGTCTGGTCGGACGTGTGGTACGGTAAACCTCCGACGAAGATCTTTGTGAACGTCGTGTCGCGCTGATGATGTGTCGTCACACCCCCTCGCACGGACGACATCGTGTGCACCGGTAGATTGTGGGACGATTTGTCGTCGTCGTGCAGTCGCTCGCTTTGATGAAGGATGTATATATTACGGGTATTAAGACGATCAATGCACCTCGTTTGATGGCGGCTGTGTTACAGTTGCGTGTCTATACAATCCGAAGCTGTGATAGTCCAAATGTGTGCACTGCAACATGCATTAACCTTATTATGGGGTGTTTACACGATCCAGCAAACGGCCAGCAAACTTCTAGCAAATGTATTAAAAATACACGTGCTAATGCCGGACGTTTGCTGGTAGTTTGCTGACGTTTGCTGGATCGTGTAAACACCCTATTAACTTTAACGCTGACTTTAACTCTATGGAGAGGAAATGTAGAAATCTCTGTTGTAGAAGTGTACAGGAAAATAACCTTAAAAAATTCGAAATATTGAACTTTCAGATTAACTTAGGCCGATTCGTGCACTAGGAATGCCTTTTTTATTCGTTAGGAATTTCGCACAGCCAACAAATGCAAAAAAAACTAATACCCCGTTTACACGATGAAGCATACATGGAGCAAACAAAAAAAAACAAACACGAAACAAACTTAGAGCACACGTCGTGCACGTTTTTTTAAAATACGTTTGCTTTATCTTCGCTTCATGTTTGCTTCATCGTGTAAACAGGATATAACTGGGCGCCGTGCGAATCAAGTTACGTGCAATATATTTTTGCCTTTTTCCGCAAAAAAGTTATTTACTGTATATCACACTGCTGCAGTAAATAAGCTAGTATGTAGTACGAGCTTATACCACTCCAGACAGTGCGGTATCGTATTTAAACTACTCTCAGATCGCAAAGTTTGCTTTACGACGCATGCCTGCAGTTGAAAGTTGTGAAAATAGTACCGGAACGATCTGAGCTTGTTTTAAATATTACTTTTATTATGTTAGATCGGAAATCGGCTACAATACAATAAACCTACAATATGAATTTGCGCTGAAAAAATGGCAGAAAAAGCTGTCAGTTTAATCTAGCAAATGTTTCGGATGAAAATAAAATGAGCGAAACTGAGATAGAAGTAAGCCTACAGTTATATTGCAAAACATAAAAATTAATTTAAAAACTGCCTTAGTGCAGCAGTCGTCCAGTTCTTGTCCGTTAATTCGCCAGCTCCCAAAATAACCGCTAAGTTCAGGGTTAGAGTCAGGTTTAGGCATATGGTTAGCGTTAGCGTTAACGATAATAATTCGGGTGCGGGTGAATTAGCGGTCAGGTACCAACCGTCTTATAATACAGCGTCAAAGAAGGTGCAGTACAAAATGTCGCAATATACCAGTTCGTCGAAGGCAGAAGATCACTCACAGCGCATACGTCGACGTGTAGTCTACCGGCAAAACTACGCGCGCTCTCTTTCTTTCTCTCTGCGGTCGGGTCTAGGCCCAAACTCAAGCTTTTGCCACCTGCGGGGAAACAAATCTTGCGTTGGCACGCGAACCGTGCAGTGCTCAGCGCGACACCGACGCGCTAACACACAGCTAATAGCTTCACCAATAGCTTGACCGAGCGAGAGTCCGTCCGCGGTGTTTTGCGTTTATTTGCCAACAGATCGACCGCCGCACGAGAGGCGCCGACCGCCGCCTGCTACCGGGCGAAACTCGGCATGACCGTAGCGCCGCGAAGCGCATCGAGATAGGCCCAGATTCCACTGACGTCGAATCGTTGTCAACATGTTGTGCAACTGTATCGCTATACAACTAGGCCCTAAATCAAGGTGTAGGAGGGCCTATAGATAAGCTTACTGTAATTTTGTTGTGGCATGTTGGTGGCTTCGGCCGTTTGTCACTTTTAATGAATCTGTAAAATAAATATAACTAGAAGGCGCCAAGTAAAGTGATTCAAACACAAGGAAAGGGGAGGCAGAAGGAAAAGCCGCTTCGCTGGAGAGGAGGGCGAAAAATGTAATAGCCGGCGTTGCTACTTGTGCTGTTGGTGCAATGACGTCATTGCTACTATAAGTCATCGTGTACGCACACACCGAACGACGGACAGAACGACTAATCTCTTAATCTCCTCTAATTTTTACTACGTTCACTTGGGGGAGATATACGCAAGTTGAAAGTCTACAGGGAAATCCATGAACACCACTTGTCTTCGGCGACGTTGTGAGTTAAAAAAGAGATTGCTTATAAGTGCTCGATATTTCAATTTTGCGGCTAAAATTTTCGTTCTCTAAAATGTTGGATTTTAGCTGCATATTTTGCATTTTGGACGAGCATTTCCGACAAGAAGAATGTTATCGGACAATTTTTTGACATCCAAAAATTTAGGGTGCCCCACCCGGGTATAGCTGTCACGATGCCCCTGCGAGAAATTGTAGAACAAACCCCATAAAAGTCGAAGACTTGCAACAAATTTACAAAATGTTGAGACAACAATTATGTTATAGGCTAGTACCGCTTACAGTGCGATTTATTGCCCAACTAATCTACAAGTAATCAGACTAGTGGAGTCTGACCCTTGTGAGCGCCTGCACGGAGAGTTGCCTTCATGGCACTGCAGGCGCAGTTAAGACAAAGACGCTTGAGAAAATCATTGAGAAAACCATCGACTTACGATGACTAATAGCTGCTAAAGTCGACTGCCACACAGCGCCGCTTGATTTTGCGTACAACTTTATTACAAATCTACAAACTTATTTGTACAAATTTAATCGCGTATTACGTCCTCATGGGCCGCAATGCGTGCCTTGTCCGTTCGTCCCTCCTTCTGCCTGTCTCTCTGTCCATTACATAGCATACTGGCTTTTAGCCTTTTAACTCAAATGCAAAAAAACATAGAAAATCCGAAATAGGTTTTAATGTTTTGCGCGGAATCAAGTGTAAGCGGTATGCTGATTTGCAGTTCAAATTGTCGAAGGTCAGAGGAACACAGACGCACAGTATGTCGGCACTAAATCGACATAGTTCTCTAGTTCATATAAATTTGGTTGTACAAAGCGACTCGATATACATGCAGAGCACATGACATCAAATAAATTATACTGCACGTTTTAACTATTAGTCTATTACTTTTGTCTACAGTGTTCGTAATTACTCGTATGTGCTATCATATTAAGTTTAGGAAGGCTATCGAAGTAGTTACAATAATTTATGCAGTAAGAAATAAGAAACAATGATACAGCGTCCATTGCCAAGTTTAGAGTGCAGCAGATTTGTTTTCGTCATAAAACCGGACAACGATTATTTTTCCTTTCACCTGGATCGCACCTTTTTTCTTCTTTCTCTCTCATCTGTTTAGCCGCAAGCAGTTGGTGCTGACGCTAAACGTTGAAGAGAACCAGTGTGACGTCACGGGGCATCACGTGTTGATGCCCGAATGATGACCTGGGTGAAATGTGAAGCAGAGAAGTGTGCGCTGTTACAAAAAGAATATATAAGAAGCCCAGCTGTCGCTAGGATAACCGATCGTACTGGTTGTCAGTGACCTTCAAAGTCATCCGAGGTCGATAATTTTCATTTTATCTGAAATGGCGTATGCTACTTCTTATTAGTAATTAACAGTAACCTTGGCCGTATCTCTTACCGTTTCCGAGATATGACTAGTTTTTTGTTGAAAAAACACATTTTTGTTCCTATCCTCTATTTAACCGCGAATTCAAAAATGTTTTCCCTGCACTACATTGCTGAAATGATGCATGCCGAGGTTTAAAACACACGGCTAGTTATTACTATAAAAAGTTTTTCCCTATACGACCTAACGCTTAGTCACAATACATCCGTTACGGACAGACTGACAGACAGACGAACGGACGACAACCGTACCAAAGATCGACTTTTACTTAAGTACGGTCGGCTAATAACAGTCAGTCACTACCAAGATCAGCCGACTGATAGCTGAGATACACAGATATTTCAGGCGCATTGTTTAATTACGATCATGCAAAATGAAGGATACAAGTACTTCAATAAACCGTTCCATATTTATCACCAAGGTAGTCTTGAAATACTGGTTCAAAAAATCTAGGTCTAAAAAACCTTAAAAGTACAGTTTTATGGATTATTATTTGTTGTGCAATTCATAACATAAATCAGATTTAATTCTTCATTTTAGCCGCAGTTTTTGAGTTCTGACGTCACGTCATTTACCCAGCAACAAAAACAAAAAAAAACAAGAAATCTGAGCTAATGCTCATGAGATTCGCGAGAGCTTATGACAGTTTCTGTTCGCAGCTAACATCGGTTCATCTCCATCCATTTCGTCGGACTTCACTCTTCTGCAGCCAAAAATTGCACAAAATCACTAAATCGTCCATTTTTTAGGTTCAAGGTCATGCAAGGTTATGGATGCTGATACCATTAGCAAGCATGTCACTATTGCTTGTTATAATAATATAGCCAAATTTCGCCAAAAAACACGTCATTCAACGGCATCTTTCCTTAGGTTACCGCTAAGACAGGGTTCCATTATATAAATTCTAACACCTATTCCTAAAATACTCAGTCCTTTCTTTTTTTAGTAGCCGTCAACATCGTAGTAATCGGAGTGGTAGTTATTAAGATGTAGCCAAAAAGGAGCCATAACCTTTTCTTATCCACTTTTCTATGAGTCCCCAATTACGTAAAGGTGCCCCGTAGGTCTAATCGATCGCCGATGATCGATGTCATATTTTTCATTACGTTTCCATAAAAACCGTTATCACCAAATTTCCTATATATCGCACTAATAAATGCGATATTTAGTATTTCTCGCCGTTCGTTCTAATTCGCGTACTTTGACAAAATGTGCGATATTCGTCCGACGTCGTGTACGGGAGCCACACCCCTTTTCGACCTATACTTAGTCAAAATTCACATTTTCCACTAAGTCTATAGATATGCGAATCCGCGGTACCGATGTAAAGCCTGTTGGATAAAGATTCTAGCGGTCCAAACAGTTTTTAAATCCATTCAGTAATTTGGCTAAAATTGGGGTGTTCACGCTAAGTTAATACACAAATACCGATCTTCAATCTCGATCGCATAACGACTTAGTTGCTTGGCGCCATCTTGCGAATAAAGTTAGACTTACGACGGGTACGTGTACTAGTCAGGCTTGCGCATGCCCATCTTTCTCCCCCTCATTCGGGGTGACCCTCTTCACCCGGCGGGATGAAATTTTGTCACGAAATACTATAGAGACACTAAGCTATCATATGGTGAAAACCCGAAGTTTTTATCTCACCTGGGATTGGAACGGTACCGGGTCGTGACACCAGGATCGACGGACAGACAGACGGACGGACGCACAGAATTACCACAGCTAATACGCGCTATAGCGAGCTAGCTCTCGCGCGTAAAATGTGTCGATGTGACGCGAAGATTGGTGTACAGGATGTTTCCATATAGGTGTTAAAATATGCCCTATTCTTTGTAGACTAAAACTTCGAAAACATTTTAAAACATTAATGTTTTTAAATATTAGAATGTTTTGACCCTGCGCTTAGTTTAAAGCAGGCATCATATTCGCCGTTAAGTTATTTCGTTCCCACAGTATCACGACGTACATGTACATAGAAACGCCGGTCTATAGGGTCCACTGGTAGAATAGATAGCTGAGCTCTACAGCTCGTCGTGCATGTTGTGCGTCTATTGAGCTGCGCCCTCTGGTGCCACACGTGCTGCAGATGTCATTCAATAAATAATGAGAGAGTTATCTCTCGTTCAAACAGACAGACGCACGCCGGCAGACCTCACCCCAACACCGTTCAATGTATTATTCACCGCGCTGACCGACCTATACGCGGTAATCTATATTCTTCCTTCCTTCCTTCCTTCCTTCCGTGAAGACTCCCTCCCAGCTCAGCCTAAACCGACGCACGGAAGGCCAATGTCCAGCAAAATACGTCGTAAAGTGCACAGGAGAAAGAGTGTAGCCTTCAACTAGACTACTGCGTGCGCGCGGTTTTGGCGTATACGATAGTCGCAACATTTCTCCAGCGTTTCGTAATTTCGTTATAGCCGTGGTTACGTGCAAAACAGTCAAAAAATCTTTTGGAAAAAATATTTAGCAAATGTTTTCTCTATTTTCTACATGTAAGATAAAACTGAAATAAAGTTGTAAGTTCTAAATTTGTCGCATGCAGTAAAGAACAAAACTCCACAAATTCAACACAATAACGACTGTATTGTGACAATACCATCAGTCTAAAAGCACAGTTTATGGGAAACGTCCAGGAGTATTCTGTCGTCTAATAGCGATGATGTCATTCTAATCTAAAATTCTTGTTTCTGGAAAAATTTCAGACCCCATTAACTTTATTGCATTAAAGATTTTCACGTGATATGTCCTCACTTTTTCATCACTCTGTGCTTTTCATCTGTAGTTTATACAGAATCGCGTCTCTTCATCTGCAGCGGCCGGAGTCAGCCAACACGTCGCGACGTCGCTAAAGCAGCAGCTGCAACCGTTAATAGCCCTAACTGCCGCAACTTGGTGGCGTGGCGTAGTGGTAATGCGTTGTGTCTGATCAACGAAGTTAACCTACGCCGGGCTCAATTAGTACTTGGATGGATGACTGCCTGCAGGCAGGTAAACCATCTCGGTATGTAACCAGCCGCCTAGGTCAACTCAGCCTTTCATCCCTCCGGGTTAGATAAATGGAGTACCGGCCTATCTGGCTGGGGTTAAGGCAGGGCGCGTTCACCTGTGTCGAGTGGCAGGTAACACAGTGTGATGTGTGATCCCTTACGGCAGGTGACGCTCCGTACTCTGAAATGGCTTCCATTAACAGCTATAACACCACCTTTAACCTTTTACTTACCAAGCCGTTGAACGAAAAGGAGATAAATTATAGGTTTTTGCTGTGTAGCTTATATAAAGCACGCACCAGTGGTTAACAGATTTGTGCGTCATGTTTTATAGGTTTATTTGAATTATTTAGCTCGATTTTTGACCGAGTTTACTAACTTATTTTTGCTACATGATAATGTAATTGCTCCTCAAGTATTAACAAAAATCGTTTCATTGTTAAACAGCATCATATGGGACGTCGTCGACGACTAAGTTATTCCACAGATTCGTATGTGGCAATGTTGTGAGCTTAAGCTATGCGGCACCCACTTATCGTAGCGAGTTATTTTTGCCGAACCGAGAACACGCACGTCGCTATAAAAAGTAACAGCGCGCGTTTTCTCCAGATGATGGATGTTTGCCGGGTTTAGTCGCTTGATTTGTAGAGTAATTGACAACCTACAGATGCGTTGACCGGCTAAACTGAATCTTGCTTGCATAGGCTAAGCTTAATATGACGTACAGCTACTTCTGGGCAATATTGTGTTAAGCTGTTTGTTCCAAATCCAGGACATTTTGACATAATTCTTCGCTTGCTGCTTGAAAATCAAAATAATTGTTTTAAAAAGTTGAAAACCAAATGTGTTGTGAAGGTCACCAAGACAGAAACAAAAGCGGTGTGCTAATATTAAGTTGAAAGGTCAACAATCAAGGTCAACACCTCAAGAAATGATTTATAGCATACGAGCTCACGGATCACGCACGCGCCGGCTCAGGAGCGTTGGGCGGCTCCAGCGCCGACTGCAGACTAAGTCCACTTATTATCACGCTCACGTGTAGTTTACTGTCGGCGCTCGAGACCCCCGGCAACAAAAAAACGGCCGCATATATGTCGGCACTCGGCGCGTCGACATCTTGTTGGTTTTAAGCACATACAGTTAGCGTCACTGCGTTGTTACATGACTTACGCTCGTATAAATTATAACACTGTACTTTGTTTTTATGTAACATGTCTTACATATTGTTACTTACTCTTGTCAATAACACTTGCAATTTTTCGACAGTTGCAAATTTCCGACAGAGAAAAATTATGACTGCTAAAAATTTTTTTAGTTTGCATTGAAACTTCAATTTTGTCCCTTAGTTTCTTCAAAATGAAAAAAATTTTAGCTGCCACTTTTGTATTTTCGAAATGAAGATTTTTGACAAGAAGACAATTTCTCGTCAAACAAAAATCGAAACAAGTGCCGTTTCTTGCTCCCTTCTCTGCCAGGCTGTTGTAACTCGCCATTTATACTATTTTACTGCTTTCTGCTTGCTATTATTTATTGTCATATCTAAAACTAGTAGAAAAGCTGGAAATTTAGATTAATCTACTATCGCACATCGTCAGTACGGACTATGGCAGTTAATACCCTGTTTGCACGATCAAGCAAACATCGAGCAAACATCAAGCTGGTTTGTCCAGCTAACTAGAGCCAGGTCGTCGAGTTATGCAGCTTCATCGTGTAAACGGGGTATAAGATATCGCCCAGAGTCGAAGCGCCAACGCCCGCGGAATCCGGAAGTTCGCTCTTTCGCGTGTTGTTGTAAGATGAGTTAAGACGTCGACGAGTGAGTAGGCCTACTGTTGACGACTGACGTCAAAGTGTGGAGTGACGTCGACTTTGACTAGCGTCATGCTAGCAGCCCGCAGTGGCGGATCCAAAAATTTCAATTGCGGGGCTTCTTTTCCCTCCCCCCTTCTTTTTTTCTTTTTGTTTTCCCTCCCTTTTCTTCCCCTTTTGCCCCTTCACTTTCTTTTCTTGGAAGTAGGACCTCCTACAATCCAGCTAGTTGGTCTGGGGAACCCCAGCCGAAATTAAATTTGGTGCATTTCAGCTTTATACTTATGTTTTGTCCGGAGGATTGGGGGCTGGGGCCCCTGGCCTTTTCCCCCCTGTCCACGCCACTGGCAACCAGCCAGCTTCAATGTCTTGAGAAACACGCGCCGCGTGCTTGTTGCATCAACCGATCTCCGTCGTTACCTCTTTGATCAGTCAGAAAATACATCCGCCTACGCAACGCATCTTCTTCCCGCGCATAGATGAAGAAACCTTCCAAAGAATACAAAAACGTTAAAAACGTAAAAAACGTGGCAGAAATAAAAAAAAAGTAATAAGCGATGAATAAAAAAGTTGGCCATAATTTGTTCAACCTCTCACCTAATGCCTGATGCTATCGATGCAGTTTAATTTTTGTTTAGTTTTAGTTTAACTGTGGTCATAAGATCATAGCATTTAATTAACCAAAATGTGCTAGATAAAAAAGCTGTTTTCAATATTTAGACTAAGTTAACTACCATTACTATGACCTATTGATTCGTTTCTCTGGTTTCAAAAGTGCTTCTCGAAGTTTTTGATATAATTTTACTGCAGGTTTTTTTTTGTTAAAAAATAGAAAACGTTAAGAACATAGAGGAATGTTAAGAAAAGAAAAGTAAAAAATGGGAAGAATAAAAGTCGTTTTTTGTCAATATTCCCGCGCAGTTGTCGCAACCGATATTCCATCAGATGCAGTCTAGGAATTACCGGGGACCCGGCGAACAGCCCCTATACCCAAAAAGTTCACCTTTGGACTTGGCGGCCTCAATTTTTGGCCCTTGGGGCTAGTTCGCCTCTTTTGACTCCAATTTTTGGCTACGTCTACGTAAAAGTCAGCAACAATAAACAATCAATAACGCCAGAGGCGTCTACACCATTCAAATGCTCTAAGAAAAAAATAGAGGGGAGTTTTTTGGGAAAATTAAGAGGGAAGTTGAATATTATTATTGTTCTGCATTTCTGATATATTTATGATATCTTGCGAGCAGAAGTGTTCTGTGATGCTCAGAATGCACCAAATTTGTCTATCGCCGGGGCTATGCCCCGGACCCCGCTGGGGGAGCTCACGACGCTTCCCCAAACTTCTAGTCAGCTAGGGAGGGGGATACTGTTTTCCATTTCCCACCACGTCGACGCCTGCGGCGCCTCACCTTGAGTTAAGGGGGAGAACTTGCTCCAAGGACTTAAAGGGATAGACACCCCTAAGTAACACTTTTTATCGCATGCAAGTCAATCTCCATGGCACTCCTTGTATTTCTGGTTTATTTCTATACTGTTTTGGTCATAGAAACAAAACGAAATTTAGCACAAAGAGTGCACGAAAATACGCCATTTTGACCCACAAATCTCAAAAAAAATTCTGAGAAGGGGGCACTGCCCCTTCCCAGACCTCCCCCCCTATGGGGAAAAGAACACCCCCTCCCCTTATGTATTAAGGAACACATGACTAAGAACGTCTCATTGCGCTGACTACTATTACGTGACTTCACTGTTTAAGCTTATTGTTACGTGTCCTTGTAGTCTTAGAACTTAACGCCACGCTAAAGTTGATTCGTCCTTCATCATCATCATCCCCTCGCCCCACCCTCCTTGGCGCCTTTGGCGCCTCGACTCCGCTCGCGCCTTCGGCCCCCAACTTCAACTCCTGGATCCGCCTATGGCCCGCTTTTATTCACAAACATTAGAAATGTATCAAAAAATTAAACATAATTTGATTTTTGCATAAAAATTTGGTAAAAACATTTTCATAATATACTTTTCCGCATGTATTATAGTGATTTTAGTGATTTAAAAAAATTGTTTCACGCGGTAGTGTAGCGACACAGTTAATGTGTGGTGGGATATTTAATAACCACCTTATTGCTAATTGTCCAGGAAATACGCCGGTTACAAAATTCCGAAAATCGGTTAATTTTCAGCGAAGTTATGAACCGTGACAAAGTGGGACTTTTTTGGGACACAGTGTATATTAGACCTGCATCCATTCGCCAGTTGAAAAAGACGCCACACAGACGCTTAATGTGAGGTTTGATACCGTTTACATCACACTGTTTAAAATTCCACATATCGAAAATAACTCTTTTACGCAGAAACGCAAAAAATGCGACGCAATCCCAAATTTTCACGGACAGAGATCCAAGATCGCCCATTTTTGACGGAAATTGTACCCCTACGCCGCGCAAAAACTTTTGGGTTCGCCATTGCATACTGATTTTAGTCCTGCGCTCTGTCCTACCGTTGTTAAGTGACAATAAATAAACGTATGTGAATGTATAAATAAATGTATAATAATTAAGCCTAAATATATTTATGCGACATGCGTGTGTACTATAATAATTATTGTCAGTCGACCTACATTACTGAACAATACGGTGGTTATCGTTGTTTGCGATGTTTGCCTAGATAGTTAACAAAGATGATTGCTTATTCTTCATGCTTACTTTTCCAATAAGTTCATTATTTGTTACATCAGCTGGCCGACACAAAAGACAAGCAGACGAATTTAAATATGTTTAAAACGTTTGGCCCGGCTTTCTCAAAAATGGGTCGCCACAGACAGCGGCGTTTAGTTGTAATGGGGGCACATGATGGGTGAGGTATGGGGAGGGGTATCTCCTTCCCACGAAAAAGGGGTCTCGGAAAATTTTTTGGATTTCCTGTGTGACAACAACGTCTTTTGGTGCATTTTGACATTATTTTAAATAAATCTCTAAAGTGTCGGGGGGGGCACCTGCCGCCAGTGATCACAAACCGTACAATGTTGAACAACATTGTGACTTTTTCTGACGTGTGCATGGCGTGTTGCGTCATTTAAAATTTCCCTTGGTGCAGAACGACAGAAACGAAACGAAAAAATATGAAATCCGCGTTTCCGGTTTTCGTTTCATTTTATTTTTTTTATTTCTGTCGCTCCGTACGCATCCGAACACTATTTAAGAAACCGTATTAAAATCAGATGTAAGCGGCAAAACTGAGTACAGTTACAACGATGAATTCAAGATAGGCCCGAGTTTAGTCTTCGTACAATAATATCAGAAAATAAATGCGAGGGCTCTACATTTTTTACCGAACAGGTTTAAAAATTCAGCCCTGTCAGCGGCGTCGTGGGTTTAAAAAGGAGGCGGAACAGGAAAACTTGTAATTTTTCGACAGGCGCTTTGAATTTCTGACAAAGTACTCAAAATTTTAATTTCACCTTTAAATTTCCCCAACGTTGTTGGTTTTCAGCTCCAAATTGTGAATTTTCGAACGCAAATGTGTCGACAAGAAGACTTTCCGATAAGTTTCCTACAGCCACTAATATTTAGGGGAGATGTCTCCTACCCCCCCCCCC
>Ga0209367_1006460_pt1 | contig 16210 bp, 14 predicted proteins | sample WorMetLIZISLAND2_FD_187412 | JGI IMG/M metagenome (GOLD analysis project Ga0209367, IMG submission 187412) | Marine gutless worms symbiont microbial communities from Max Planck institute for Marine Microbiology, Germany - Olavius geniculatus... ... | reverse complement strand
TCACCGTTATAAATTGTTTGTGGAGCAGTCAACCCATAATGTGCATTATTATTTTTTTAGTAGGCGTGTGGTTAATGTATGGAACCATTTACCTTTTGATACTGATTTTTCTTCCCTTGCTAGGTTTAAAGCTGCTTTGAAACGTACTGATTTGTCGAAGTTTTTAACCTATTGTACTGATTAGGATAGTTGTCAGTGCTTCGTACGGAGCCTTTCTGGGCTTGCCTGACATTGTAATCTTATTTGTACCGTGTTTTGCTTCTGTTCTTGAATGTCAGTGCTGAACTAATAATAAATAAATAAAATACTGCTACATATATTACTCTGTTTTTTAAAATAAATTTTACATTCTTGTTTTTTTCTGCATACATAGGAAAATATGGAGATTAGTATGGATAACCATGGTTTCTGACAAACCCAAAACAAAATAAAGTGTTGTTTATTTAACATTTACGAGGGTCATTTCAAAAGTTTCCAGCCTCGACATATTAGATAGCAATATTTTCCACAATCTATACATCAATGAAACTACATCCTTTACTGTCTCATATAAGTCTGCTGCAGATATGACGTCATTGTAATTTATGACGTCATAGAGCATTAATTAGTAACGATTTTTGGCGTCAACAAAAGAGGCTTGATTCATTCATCATCACGGATAGCATGATCGAATTTCAGATTTTAAAATAGATAATAGTCATAGGGTGTCATGTCATTATTGTACGCATAGTGGTCTTAGTGTACTAAGTCATAGTCATAAACAGCCAGATTGGTAACTGTAGACTTTGGACTTAGGTGCACCTGGTGCAGTGCTGAAATTAGGGGACTAGGGCGTGGGGCTCACTCCCAGCCCCTTGCCCATTAGGGGCCCATGTAACAATTCACAAAGCTTGATTTGCCTTTCTTCAACACAACTGATATAATTAACTGTAATATTTCCAATAAAATCTTTCTCATGCTGTTAAAAATTGGCATTACATCGTAATTGTCCAAAATGCTGTTATTTGCGGCCACTGCAGGTTAGACTATAGTATACTTACAGATGCAAATGAGAAATTCATAAAGGTATTTGTCAGGGCTTTCATAAAATCAGATGCCACGGAGCCCCAGGTTAGTAAATCCAGCTACAGACTGAAAAAGTTTCCTGCACCTATCAGCCTGGTTCAAATGCTGCATGTGTTAGTGCTCAAATCCTTTCAGCTTAATGCTCTATGACGTGATAAATTACAATTACATCACTTCTATAAGCTGTTCGCACAAATACGCTTAAAGAAGGTATGTTGTACTGATGTATAGACATAAAGTTTCTGTCTATTATATTTACACCCAAAAATCTTTGACCGCCCCTCATTTTTGCATGAAACTGTTATTCACTCAAATGCTTTTATTTGCAGCCAGCACGAATTTAAGCTATCGTATATTTACATATGCAAATGAGAAATTCGTATTTGTCAGGGTTTTCTTAAAATTAGATTCCACTGGGCCCCACTTTTACAAATCTAGCTACAGACTGAAAAGTTGTCATGCAACAGCGAGCCTGATTTTATGCTGTTTGCGTTAGCGCTCCAAATCGGTTCGGTTTAGTGCTCTATGAAGTCATAAATTACAATGATGTCGTATCTGCAATCAACTTGTTAGAGTTTGTAAAAGATGTAGTTTTCCTGATGTATAGATTGTGGAAAATATTATTGTCTAATATGTCAAGGCCGGAAACTTTTGGGATGACCCTCGTACATACATTTCGTTGCTAGCTTTCAAGTTAATGTTGTATTTGTTGTAGTGTAGTTGTCACTTTATTTCTCATTTTATTTTATTACTTTATATTTTTGTTGTCATATACTGTAGATCCCCTGCGTTATGAATGAGGGGTGACATAGCAAGTTTTGTGATGTGAAGTGATGTCACATGCATTTTTCGTAGGACTACACGTAGAGGACGTGGAGAGCAATAGCGGGCATCGTGACAGTTGTGCTGCCGTGGCAACGATGCCTCTGTTCCAGACACAGCCTCCGGAGCAGTTTGTGTTGCCTTGGAGAGAGCATGGTGCTTCCAGTGGTCATAGAAGTTCTACAGCTGGTGAAAATGGTGTGGCAAGGAAACTCTCAGCTTCTTCAAGGGCTGCAAGTAATGTTAGTGGTCATCAAGCTGTGAAACCTTCATCTGCTTTAACTCAGAATGGTCAGCAGATTATTTTCTGCTTTACTTAGTTACATGTTTTTTTGTTTATTGTCTTCATTGTTTAATCAGTACATTAATTATATTGCTTTATTAGCTTATTCGTTTGTTTTTTTAATTAATTAAATCATTCATTCATTTGTTCAGTTATCTGTGTATTTGTTAGTGGGAATTCTTATCAACAGTTTAATTGGTGTATACACATAACAACAGGGTTAACTGCCATCTTCTTTGTTTACTGGATCGTTGTGTCCATAGCCATAGTGTTCTGCTTTCAGCCTGTGCTGTGCTGAGGACCCTGTGACGAGGGAATGAGTGAGATAGTGTTTATCGTTTCACACAACACATAATAGATATTGTTGTAATAGCCCACCAACTCCTCTTTTCTCGTCACATGTCATCAAGGTTGAAGAAGTGACGCTTGACGATGCTGGAGATGATGCGAGAAGAGTGTGGGAGGGGGATGTGGAGTCATTTGCAGCCGTTGTGCTGGACGGACTGTCATCGGGTACAAACGTCGACATGCCATGCCAAGGCCTGTTGTCAACGTCGTTCTTTCGATGGCAGGCGAATCAGCCAGCTGTTGGTTCCACCACGAAAAGGCAACCTTACCAGAAGATAATAGATCATTTCGTGCATGGCCTTTCTAGCCAATGCACACATGAACATATACTAATGAAACACAAAATTTAACCTTTTACAAAGATACGCAACACACAAAACATCAGACATCGATCTTAAGCCTAACATTGTAAGAACTGCCCATTATGAGCGTGCATATGTAACAGTGTATCACAGCATGGTACACATGTGTATTACGCTGTGATACACATGGCAGTTCTAATAAACTTTGTTTATTCTTCCATTACCACAGCGCCTTGCTGGTAATTACAAAGAGTTGTAACATGTCGTTAGGTCGAAGCGTTTGGAGCGCCGGGGCAGATAGTGGAGCAGCAGGAAGACATTCTGGTGTCGGAAGCAGGCAAAGTCAACCAGGCAGAAAACAGAAGAACAGAGACAAAGATTTTCTACAAAGAAACATTGAGGTACAAGTGCTATTAAGTGCTAATGATGATGATGATAGTCTTTATTAAAGCAATCAACAGACACACCGCTGTAGACACAATGCAAAACATACTGACATGCTAAAAAACTAAAAACAGTCTTTGTACAATACATGGTACATAAAATTGCACTCATCAGGATTATTTATTTTAGAGGAAAGTTTGTAGTTATGCGGTCGTGGTCGTGTGCAATATGGTGTACTACCGTAAGAGTGGTCGAAGAGGATGAGTAGATATGTACTTGATAGAGCGGAACATTTGTTCATCGACCTGTTCACAGAGTGCAGCAACAGTGGGCAAAGAATCATCGGTATAGTAGCCTGATTTGCCAGCTTGTCTCAAGAAAGCCTCTAATCTATTCTTCTCGCTAGCATTGGCAAAGCCCCACCAAGCGGGAGATGCATAGAGTAATTTACCGAGAGTATAATGATTTTCTATACCAGAATTTGTTAATATTGAATCAGGATTGTTGGAGTAAGTGTAGCTGATGTCTGGTTTTTTGTGACTTGATGTTGCTTGTATAAAAATTGTGAGTGGTTATAGTGGTGATGGTGATATTTTATTTGAGGCATTTGTGATTGGATATCTTTTTGAAATCTTTTTTGATGAATAAATGTGTTGATTTGTTTGCAGCTGGCTGGAGATGCTCAGTCGGTGATCGCAATGACTGATGATGAGAAGAAACGTGTTGAAGAGCTGCTAGCTGATCTCGACACTCTGCCAGAGATTCCCGAAGAGAACTCGACAGCAAATGAGGTCAGCTTATGTAGCGTTCGTGAATGTTGCAGCTGACGTCAACTGTAAGCAATATCTTGAATGCTGCAGCATCAGCAATTGACGCATTTAAAACCGAGCTTCCTCGGAGGGCTTGTACATTTCCAGTGCATTTCCATTTCCTGACGAATCATACTAACCTGACCCTCGTGGACCTCTGGCAGGGATCCAAGGAGGTTGCTGAGCCTGTTCCCTGAAGAGATGGAGGGTGGGCTACAACAACAACATAAGCAACAAATACATTTGTGAGATTATGCTGTAGCTAAGATGTTGCCATGCCATAACATGTATGCAGCCATCTGCCTAGTGCCCACCACACACCAGTGTAACTGCCCACTGCACTACACCTGTCTAGTGTGCTGTAAACCATATCAAGTAAGTATTTACGCGAGATGTGCATCATTTTCTGCAGATATTTGACTTTTTATTACCTTGGCTTTTGACGTGAAAATTGGCACAGTGGTTATTACTGCCCTAAGAAATGTTTACACCAATGTTGGTTCTCTGTGCTTTTTTTCTTTCAAGGTAGAAGTTTGTGTAGGAAAGTCTTTGCCTAAGTCTTTGCAGTATGTAATTAAGAGTTGTTTCAGCAAAATATTCCAGACTAGGTCTGATGACGTTATTGCTGAATGTATGGATATGTTCAAGTGCTTACCTGTAGCTGATGCAGTTTCTAGACGTAAAAGAAATTTTTTGTCACGGTTCAGCCAGTGCAATAACTTTTTATGTCATCTCTGCTGTCTTGCTGCATCAATTGAGTTCTGACTATGGACATTATATTACATTTTAGCTAAGTCTTAGTTAAGTTCTAGTTAAGTTTTATTATTATCATTGTTTATTCTTTGTTTATTTTTTGTCTACCGAATACGGTGAATGTGTGTGGAAAGAAATGGACTAGTTCTGTAATGCAGCTATTAGAATAGTTGCACTATACAAGTTAGTTTTGCTGAGAGGAGCGGTCAGACGGATTTTTGTCTTTTTTTGTTTCACACTTTTTTGACAGCTGACAACATAACGGTTTGGATGCTGGACTTGTGATCAGAAGGTCATGAGTCAAGTTGCTGTCAAGTGTTGGATAGGTGACTCTGCAAACAGCTACATCTCAGTATATAACCATCACCAAGGACAACTCAGTCTTCTATCCCTCTCGGGTAGGTAGGTAAATTGAGTACTAACCTGGTTGGCTGAGTTAAGGCAGGGTGCATTCACCCATATTGGGTGGCAGGTAACACTGTGTGATCTCGTATGGCAGGTGACGTTCCGTAGCTGTGAGATGGGTGTATTGTGATCAGAGTGGTGACAGCGATCGTCAGGTGTCGATGTTGACTCGTAACTGCGAGGGGTTCTGGCCAGCGGACGACGAACAGAGGAGACTGGAGGAGATTGACAAGCAGCTCAAAGCACTGCTACCTGCCAGTGACTTTCAACTGATTACCAGCATCACGCCAACCAATGATGACACTAGCACCTGCTCACAGGTAAGACATTCATGACTGCATACCATTGTGATAGTTACCTGCCAGGTGAGAGATGTGTTGTTGGTTTATCTGTCATTATCTAATCCCTAGCCTGGTAAAATGGTTTTACCATTTCCGAATTAAACACCTGCAATTAGATATCGAGATTTGAGATGGTAGCTTTGAAAAGATTTTCATTAAATTTTTGTCAATACTGCATTTAGTGGCAGTGCGGAGTTATGACAGACACTGCAAATGTCCAACAGAATTTTGACACACAGCTGCACTGTTAATACTAGCGTAGCCTAATTTATTGTAACCTACGTAGCGGTCTGTCTACGCTTGAATTAAATGAATATTGTATTGTATTGTATTGCAAATTTTTAACAATTGAGGTTATTCGTGCTCAAAATTGTAACTTTGCTTATATATTTCAACTTTGCCCTTAAATTTCCCAAAAATGGGAGTTTTCTTACCAGAAATTTTGCTTTTGTGGACGAAAGTTTTCCAGCAAAAATTTTCAGAGAAATTGATTTTCCGACAATTTTCCGTCAGCTCAGTATTTGATACTTAAAGCAGCAATTTTCTCCGATCATTTTCTACGATGCCACTGACTGCAGGAGCATTTTGGGACACAGATGAACTTTTGGTCATAATTTACAGGACGAGGTCACATTATTACTGTCATTGCTTGTGCTTCCGTGATGTGCGTGTGTGTGTGCTGTGCTTTTTTTACTTCTCACTGCATTTGCTATTTTTACCATTTTTAAATTTTTATTCTCGTGTGTTTGAATCACCAGTAGTGATTTTGCTGCAAGTACTGAATTTGAAACTGCAGTTTGGCACAAGCAGAATAAACCAGGCACCCATCTCAACTCAGCCTGGCCATCCCTCCGTGGGTTAGTGCATTGAGTACCGGTGAAAGCTGAGGGTGTAAACTGGCACACCGTACGATGCACTAGCTCTGTATCCATGGTCTCGCAGTGTAAACTGGTGTCTGCCTCAGAGCTGTGTAAACAGAGATTAATATTTGTTTAGCTACTGTAAAGAATTATTTTAGTGTATGGTGCCATTTGCAGCAGATAAGTTATATTTTAATTTGCCAAGTTATTGTTTTACTGCATCTATTGAATTTTTTTTCGCATCTCGTTTGCATAAAATGGCAGCTTAAAGACTCAGCATGATAGAGTGTGAGGAAACATATTTTCCTTATTGTTTTTGACATTTTAATTTCAATTTTGATATTGCAGCATTGCACTTAGCTTCATGTTGCTTGACATCTGAGTAATGTCATGCCATACAACTCCGAAAAGCATGAGATATAAAAGCAGCACAATCAATAACTTTGATAAAGTGGCATATGTTCCAGTATTGCATTTGAATCACTGGATGCACATATGGACTTTTTGTTGGTTCTTGGTTATTGCTGATTTCTGTCGAGTTTGTGTGGTTTGTCTAACATGCATGTCATGTCGTGTGGTGTGTGCGGTGTTCGTTGTTGCGCATTGTCTATTTGTCGTCTCTATTGTTCAGTCACCGCCTGTGTCGTCGTTTCACGCTGATATCACGTCGCCGCACCATCACAGTTCACCATGCGATGTCGACTGCAATGTCATGGACGACGTCGCAATGGACGGTGAGAGGGTTTTGAGAGAGACTCGACTAGATCGTCAGCAGAAGACCAGGCTCAGGGAGATTGAGGATAATTTAGCACGACTAGCATCCACTGACGTTGCTGAGGTATTACCAAGACCTGTAGCTTACTTAGTCAACTCAATAGTCATATTTTCAAACTATGCTTATGCCAATTCGATCTGTTGTAGATTTCTGTAGGTAAGAAAACTGAAATGACACAGTATTGTTAAGTCATGATGTGCCACATTCTTGCTGTGTAAAATGTCCTATATCAGCCGTTTAAGGTGTTCAAAGATAATGTCAGTTTTGTCCCAAATGAACTTGGAGGCTGTTCCATAGTTTTCAGGCCCGGAGCTGTGCAGAACAAATGTCTTCCAGTTGCCACATTTTTGAGTTGGCAGCAAGTAGCTGACGACGACCTTCACTGGAGATTGGAGAAAGCGTATTGCACAACAAACTGTACAACGATTTCACAACAACTTGACTTGTCATACGACTAGTTGTGGAAGACCTTTACAGCGAATCAGGGTAATGCAGTAGTATGGGCATTCGGCTTTTACTACGAATGCTGCCATTGTCCTCACTGATGCGACTGCTTTTTCAGTCTATGTGACTAGTAATTTTTTTTGTTGCAGTTATTCTGCATCTTCAGAAGCTTGACTTTTGTTAATTGTTACTGCAGAACTTTTTTTTGCTGCTATCACCCTCACTCACTGATAGGTATCAACTACTTTCTTGGTGGTTATATCTTACACAAGCAAGCAATATACTGATGATTACAAAAGAGCAAACCTGAAGAGCATTTTTTGTCTGTCCAATGCAATGCACAGCATTGGACAGAGTAAAAAATCACCTGAGCGTTCGTGCATCATATCTCCATAATGGTGCAAGGCAGACGCATGGTCACAATGAACCACCTATAGGAAGTGGCCCACTGCAAGTCAAATGGTCAGGTGACTGATGACGTCACGTAACTCCAAACGGTCAAAGTTGTCCCCCAATATCTTTGAGGTGCCATATCTCCATAACGGTGCCCAATAGAAACATGGTCACAATGGACCACCTATACAGGGTGGGCCAAAAAAACTGGACCTGTTTGAGCGTTGATAACTCAGCGATGGTTAATGGTAGAAAGACGTGTGATACGTCAAAAGTTTCAGAATGCTGTAGAGAATAAACGACGTATTTGCATAGTGAAGCATTTAAATATTCTTTGCCTAATTTGCATAAATATTCGTCATCCCCGAAATTCTGTCAAATTTGACTGTAACACATGGATTTAACATGGATATTTGAGCTTTTATAACCTAGCGATGTTTATTGATGGAAAGGCGCGTAATACGCCAAAAGTTTTGAAATTGTGTACAGAAGAAGTGTACAACTTGCATGTCTCAGCATTTAAATATTCTTTGCCTTATTTACACAAATCTGTTCCACCCCTAAAATCATGCTCAAATGGCAGTAACACATGAATTTAAGTTGATTGTCATTCAATGAAATATCAACAATCATTAACAGATACGTTGAGTTTAAATGAAATTTGACATAGGCAGTTGCCCAGCTTTTGCATTCAAGACCGTCATCAGTCCTTTTAGGCAACTGATCAATCGCTGGAGTCAATGTGTTCAGGATCAGCTGAGCCCAGCATTTGATTAGCACACGTTTTAGCTAACCAGTTACCGAAATTTTGTGACCATGCTGTCTGTTGCAATGCCCCCACATTGAATAATTCACAGAATTAAAATCTAGACTTTTGGGCAGTGAGTTTTTGAGTTCAGTGAACTTGGGCGCATGGGAGTGCAGGCAAATGCCTAATTTCAGGGATTTGTGCAAATTAGGCAAAAAATATTTAAATGATTTGCTATGCAAGTTCGGCCTTTTTTGTCTACAATATTCTAAAACTTTTGACATATAACACGCCTTTCTGTGGGTAACCATAGCTGGGTTATCAACGCTCAAACAGGTCCGGTTTTTTTTGGCCAACCCTGTAGAAAGTTGACGATAACATTGCTGCTGTACAATTTGAAATCAAACTTTTTAAAAATTTTTACCACTAGTCTACACAGCGCAATCATATTATTTATATGGACGTTATGCTGTAAGCTATCGAAATGCATTGGAGAGACTCCGTGTTCGTTTGAACATTGTCTTGTTATTTAGAAATTTCATCACCAACTTCCTGGGATTCGAACTTGAGGCATCTGGCATTCTGCTATTGCTCGACTATACTTCCCCCGAACCTATGATTACCTTATAGTTGTAGTGCGTCAGCTTGTTATGTATTGTATTATGCAGGGCGAAGATGTAAAACTATCGGAGCAACAGATGGGTGAACTGCTTCGGAGTTGTATCGAGTCCTTGTCTGCAACTTCGGCACAAGCAGCAGTCAAGTGAGAGCCACATTTTATTTTTGCAGATTTTATTCGTCATTTTTCAAGCATCAACTAGTGCTGTCCAATTAGTACAGTAAAGAGTTGATCATGATTTTGAAAAATCCAACACTGTTAGAAATTTGAAGGCAGCAAAGAAGTTACTTTGCAGGAGAAGTTGGTTTGCTTAACTCCAAAGAATCGTAGAAGTCGTTCATTTACACAAAAAAATCTACTGTATTAGTACCAGTAATATGTATTAATAGAAATTCTTCTTCCTGTAGTTGTAGTTGTAGTTGTTGTATCAGTTACTATTAATTATGGCTATATAATAGAGCTGTATGTGGCAGCGATTTGCCAGGCATGCTGGTACTCAATTTACCTATTTCTTAGGGATGCAAGGCTGAGTTGATTCTGGTGGTTGGTTATATAGTGGGTGATCTGCCTGGTCGAAGACAATCACTCATCCAGGTAGTGAATACTTGATAGCGACCCAGTTGGGAGCCTCTTTTTATCATAGCTCTATCAAGCCACCAGTAGTTGTTGTAGTAGTCATTGTTGTAGTTGTAGCTATGAGAATGTTCCACGGCTGGATGAAGCTACTTTACGTCAGCTGCTGGCTGACGCTCGGAGTGGCTCAGCTGCTGTAACTGATGAAGACAAACAACAGCAGCAGCAGCAGCAGCAACAACAACCACCACAGCACGCTGCACGAGGTTTGCTATGACCTTTTGACCACTAAACCTAGTCTGTTCCAAAATGCACTAGTAAGTTTGTCTGCTATTTTTATATAAGCACAAATCTGAAGCTATTAGCAAAGTTATTTTAAAATTGCACTAGTAAGAAACTGTTAACAGATTCATGAGAAGTTCGAGACAGTGTGATGTTGTACCTAAACCATGCTCGATCGCATAGGCTACACCGTCATTTGCTTTATGACGCACGACCACAGCCGAAAATTGTACTAGGTGCAAGCTAGGTGTTATTTACCTGCAGCGATTGAGTTGTTTTTCGAAACAATGCGATTTACGTAAAGCTTGCACATTCCGCATTTTTTGTGTGTGCCACTGTGTATTTGTGTACAGTAGGCAGCTTAACAGTGTCAGCACCAATCGATGCAAGTGAACCGCTGTTAGACAACGAGTTATCTCCTATGTCTCTGAGCAACTTAAACGCATCATCATCACACAGTGTTTCAGCGCCACATCTGCTACGGCCCAAGAGTTCACCCAACTCATTCCCGCTCCGCCCATTCTTACCGAGCATTGACCGAACTGGCACCGGCCCGGCGGGTCACGTGACCCTGGGGAGTCACGTGACCTCACGACGTCACCGGCGTTCACCCAGGCCCACCACGTCACCGTGCGACACACGCCGCCCACCAGCACTCAACAACGACGGACCCCCAGCACACAACACTGATGACATGGGACCACACAGGCCGTCAGCAGCGCTTACCGTTTGGAACAGCCTGGAATGCTCAAACAACGATCCAACGCTACAGTCAGCCACCAGAACAAGCTTCGCACCCACCCCACCTCCTCGCAGAAATTCCGCCGGAAATATTTGATCTGGGAAAACTTTCTTACTTTACCCATAATGGAGTCCTGGCAGGGAGACAGCTCCCCCGTAAATTTGGAGCTGTCAAAAAATTGTCAGAAACCTTCATCGTGTCACAAAATTTTTGTCCGAAATGGATAAATTGGAGCTAAAGCACCCCGTTTTGAGGAAATTTAGAAGAAAATTAAAATTCTGCGCACCCATAATCTCCTTCATTGGAAATTTGCGGCTGTCTGTCAGAATTTTGTGGAAAATTCAAAGTGTTTGTCGCAAAATTGCAGTTACTTGCCCCGCCTACTTTTTTTAACCCATGATGCTGCTGTTTATGATAATCTTGATTTCACCAAGCAAACATTGGTAGACAAAAAAACAAACAAAAAAACAACAATATATAGAGCTAGACTCAAAGAACTGTCATGTTGAGCAATTATCTATAGAGACAGCAACATCGAACAGGGAAGAAACCTGTGTGAGAAATTTTAGTTGAAATATTGTGGGGCCATCGTACACCACGTCACATTATGGGTCATGCTTGTCCAGTCCTTTCCGCAAATAATCTACAGGTTCCTAATTTAAAAGTTAAAAAACATGCTGAAAAAAAAGAAAATTGGAGTGAACATTTCTTCCTCAGGGCTGGGGTAACTAGTGTGCCAATTTTCAGGCTAGGGTTGGGCTTGTGCAGCTGTAGGTGGATGGCCGCATAATATGTTGGCACCGGGGTAACATAATTATTTTTTTCTACTGTGATTGTCTGGCATGGCTGATGAGTCTCTCAGTCGATGAAATTTCTAGTCAATAGAAAATATTCCATCACACATGAAACGTGTTGCTTTTTACTCGTGGTTATTATGTGGTACTTGCAGTTTATCTAACGACTGAATTACTTGCTCAGTATTTAAAAATTTTTTATACGGATAAAGAATAACAAACTATAAGTGCATACAGAGCCACAGAAATGCAACAAACTGGAATGATATGAGAACCTCGCGTTCCGGCTTTCGCTTTTGTTTTTTTTTCTATTGCTGTGTACCTAAAGAAAGCAACTTGCATTGATTTACTTGTAATTTTTCACATAATTCAATGCTCACTGCAATTTTCAAAATGTTTTGTTTTTTCACGTATCCAAGGTTTAACACAGATTTCATGTACATGTCTAATTTGCCTATAATTGTAAGCATACATTTTGAGTGTGCTTTAATTATGGCAGTGTACATATATAGTTGTTTCTTAATTTTATTGTTGTTGAATATCTTTGAACATTTATATTTGTTGCTGTTTGAACTTTGAAGTATTCACTTTGATTCATAGTCAGTTGATTCTTTGTGAAGAAGTATCAGATGACTTCGTCAATAGGAACGAGCTACTATTTTATACCGGCATTCGCTCAACCCATATTTTTGCTCTGGCCGGTCGGAAACCAATGGAGTAACTATGGGAAGCAAACGGATGCACTGCTTCCAGGCGCCGACTCAAAAGGGGCCGGCGCCAGATTTCAAGGCTGTGTTTATGAAACAGTATCATACTGTTCTCAATTTGCTTGCTATATTTTGTATTTTAATGAAAAAAAATATTTCAGTGACATTCTGAAGAACGTTGTAGTTTATAGTTAGCATGTTTTGCCATTAGGCCTACCATACGTAACTGCAGATATGACATTTTTCCATTCTACTCTCGACTTACTGAGTGTCGTCTGATGTAGATGTTATTAAACAAATAAACTTCACAATGTCCAACTTACGACAGACTACAAGACTAGAACTGCAAATGTGACTTCAGCGATGGCTGCGACTTAACTATATGTGCAATAATGTCATCACTTGACAGCTGGATCATCAAGTCTTGCCCAGCTGCAAGCACAAGCAATGATGCCAAAATGTCATCCGACTTGGATGTTCTTAAACGATTCTTCACAATTTTCTGTTCTGCTGAAACGCTGGATACGGGCAGACAGCAGAAGATGCTGTGCAGCATGTGCAGATTAGAGAATCCAGAGAGCTGAGCTGATAGCTGCAGTGGTTTGAGAAAGCTGTTGTTCCACCGCATTGCTGCATGGATTAGACTTATATTATAGGCCTCTATCTCGCACCATATAGCCACAATACATCGGTTACAGATGACGACAGACGACAACCGTGCCAAAGACGCCTACAGAATAACTGTTGCACGTCAAAAAAGAAAACAAAGTGCATGCATGTATATTTATTACAAAATAGTACAGAAATATACAGTCAAAACAGAAAAATGCACATTTCTAAAAACCGAAACAATGAACAATCACTGGATCTCAGCTGCAATTGACTTAAGCCTATTTTTTAATATTACATAAGCCTATTCAGCTCTGAGTTTCTATGCAGAATTGCACTCGATACATCAATAGGTTATACTCATTCTAGTGACACGTAGAATATCTGATAATCATAAAACTGCAAAAATCTGTCACAGACCTATAAGTATGCAGTGGTGGACCTAGATTTCAGCTAAAGGGGCGAATATGCTTTTCCTCTACCTCTTCTTTTTTAACCTCTCATTTACCTCCTCAACTCCCCTCCTTTTCCTATACCCTTTTCCTTGTTTTTCTCAGAAATAGGTCCCCCAAAAATCCAGGCAGGAAAACTGGGGGTGCGCTGTGAGCTTCTCCAGCGGGGTCTGGGGCGCAGCTTCAGCCGAAATCAAATTTGATGCATTTTAGCCTTAAAATATAATATCTGGTGGCAACAATTTCAATAATTTCCTTGATAAGCGAATTTATTAATCAACGATTTGCCAGATCATGCAGTGTTCACTTGCGCATATGGTCACAATGGAAGAGAGCGGCCGCACGTACACCCCCATTGGATCTGTCACTGCAGCTAAGAGATCCGGGGAGTACCGTAAGCTCTCCAGTCGCATTTTGCTGCACTGCTTACAAAACGCATGTGGTTACAGCATTTTTTTGGCTTTTTTGGTCAACAGCGCAACGAGTGGCAATAGTGCAACAAACTCAGTTCCACTCAACGTCATTAATGTATCAGCGCCACAATCTACACATTACCGTCGTTCAGATTGGCAAGTTAATTTGTACGAAAGTTTTAGAGTGCAAAATGCCGCCCCTTCCCCTAAAATCGGCGGCCCTGTTCGGCTGAACACCTCAAACATGTCTGCAGTCGGCCCTGTGTGTATAATTTGAACTGAAGCTGAATTGAACGGAAGCTTTTTGATAACATACTATAAAATACCGGGCATATCTTTTAACTGGCTCGAGGGGCGCCGTGTTGGCGGAAAAACTGCACGAGACCGCACCGCTTGAATCAGATAAAAACCCGTTACAATACAACAAGAAAATTTTTATAGTAGCTGCCAACCGCCCGCAACTTCTGTGACTAGCCCTGTCCGGAAACAGCGTTATGCAAAACAACCATATCTAAAATATATATAAAAATAAGTAAAGTATCATATATGTATCATTTTCGTAACATTTCTGAATAACGTGCATATTAAAAAATAATCGTATTTTACATGTAACCATAGCCCCACATAAGTCGGACAATTACTACAGTTTAACTAGACTAAAATTGGCCCATATCAACCACACAACAATAGATGAGAAAGAAAATGTCTTACAATCAGAAACTGTTGCAAGAAAAGTAAAGAAGTTGTCGCCATAATGTGTGTGGATGGATTAGACTATTTTGCATGGAACAAAGCGTCGATGATGTCGTTGGACTCTTGCTGATGCACGTCGCCAATGCCAGTCGCCGGCAGTGCAGACACTGGCCGACCAACGTATCGTAGCTATAGACGTCGACATGACAAGCAATAACACTAAATAGCCTACACTGTGTCTAAAAAACATGCCACTTTTGTTTTTTGAATAACTCCGTGAAACAGTGGCCGATTTTGATATTTTTGGCACACAACATTAAAAAGAAACTTGATGTAAATGACTGCAGTTTAGCCCACCTCACTTTAATACTGTCGCTACACTACCTTGTAAAATGCTGAAGTCGTTGTTTGGCCGTTTACAAACATATTCATACTGGGTTGCACATGAGTCAGCTCAGAAAATCACTTTGACCACAAAATAGGTCGACAGTTCGCATACTCGCCAGTTTTTGGGCATATATAGCCTACACAAAAATTTTTCTGATCACTGTTACCACAAACCCTTGAAAATGCTTGAAAGCAGAATTTTTTCATAGAACAGACGACTACCCATTCAAGCACCGCAGTAAATGGGTGGCAAAATGAACTTACAAAAATTGAATAAACATAAAAATTAGTGCGTTAATTGGAAGTATAATACCAGGAGAACAGAATTACCTTAACGCCGATGACATTTTGAAATCTCGGCGCAACAAACGACCACGCCCCAGCGTTCCTATGTTCCTCCTGACACCAGATGAAATCTGAACACGAATCGGTTTAAAACTTAATACAAAATACAAAGTAAACTAGAAGCGATCAGAGATCTCAAACCTCCACTGAAAACGGTGCTGCCACCTGGGATATACCAAGGACTTATGAGTAGAGCAGCACGCTAATTTCTAATGGTAAAGAATATACTAGATGTAATCCAGAATCCACAAAAGAATCCGGATCATTGCCAAAATTTAACCAATTCTTCCCACCCTCCACAGAATTTCATCAAATCCGTTCATAGTGTTTAACTTTTAAGCAGTCCAACTAACAAAAACAGCTGACTTAATAACACAATCTCATTCTTAGCTTCGTTATGGCCAATGAATTATATTCGCACAGAACTAAATTGCGTGATAAGAAAAATTCTTCACACAATTGCAACAAAATGATGAGTATTAGTTTGCCTACTACTAGAAACCAGTGAGTTGAGAAAAAAGATAAAAAAAAAGCAATGAGCTCAAAAAACTGAAAAAGAATCCAGTGATACATAAAAAAGCCCAGTATGTACTGAAAGTCCAAAATATCGATAAAATAATGATGTCGCGGTAGTACACCAGTCAAGGAGATTACAAGAGTCTGTAACTGAAATCAGCTTAATATATTATTTGCACAACAAAATGACAAAGTGAACAATCATTATAGACGATTACCATCTAATAAATGTACAAAACATTAGTTTATACACTTGTTAACGGCAACATTTAAGGACTTGCACATCGAAAACAGCAAAAATTACAAAAGGCGATATTGCCCGCATCACACTGACTGTGTGTCAATG
>Ga0209367_1006459_pt1 | contig 16212 bp, 4 predicted proteins | sample WorMetLIZISLAND2_FD_187412 | JGI IMG/M metagenome (GOLD analysis project Ga0209367, IMG submission 187412) | Marine gutless worms symbiont microbial communities from Max Planck institute for Marine Microbiology, Germany - Olavius geniculatus... ... | reverse complement strand
TTTTTGTGCAAGCGACACATCGGACCTCTGGTCATCCCAGTAGTTTTTAACGTTTAGTTTAGTTTTTAACCCCCGGGATCTTTACTACCGGGGGTATTAAAAAAAAATAATAATAATAATAATCTGACTTATAAAGCGCCAGTATGTGCTAAAAGAAAGACTTTAGTGGCGCTGGCGGACAGAACTAGTCGCTGAGGTTAAATGTCTGACGGAAGATGTAAAAACGAGAAAAAAGTCGAGAAAAAAGTCTCAAAAGAATTAATCTTTTTGTGAAAAGTTTAATTGGAAAAACCAAACAAATCGATGCAATTTTTGCAAGCCCTCGAGGCGAGCATGTTACGAGTAGGTTTACAGTTTCTATTGCCAGTAACCTGCATTGATCAGGAAGTCACACATACATACTGCCGTCGTATGTAAAATATCTTTGCATCATGAAAGGTATAAGCATTTCACAACGCTGAACATATCTAACCCGTTGTTACGCCTCGGAATGTTGCGAATTGCTGCACAGGATTCTGCGTGTGTATCTGTAGGTGACTGACGTTGCTCTGGGTTGGCGTTTTATGCAGCCATCGACAATGGTAATAAATGGCCCGCCCATCGACCGGGCGCTGGGGCCTTTTACGTGGCTTTCAGCTCATTCGCGACACATTGGACTGCCGACAACGTTTAACTTCACCTGGACACGCATGTTCCCAACGATCACGCACGTGAATCCATACCTGCCAGGGAGACGCTAGCATCAGAAGTGAGTGAAGCAGCTGCACGAAACCCGATCTACATCGACTTCCATGTTGTTCTATGTTGTATACGGCAAATTCAGTTTGTAGATGTTGTCGCTGGAACATTCTCGCTTATAAAAATGACTTTGTGGTGGTAATTAATGGTGTTAGTGCTGCAAAATCATGTGATTAAAAGACTTGCTGCAGTCAAATTTTAAGCTTCTTCTGATTTTAAAAAACTTAACGTGTGTAGTGTATTTAGTGTCGTAATGTACCTTCGTATTTTCGGTAAAATAAAATTAAAATCAAAGCGAAAACAGCGGGTGGTTACAGTGGCGCCCAACACGTGCGGCAAGAAGTGATTCGACAGCAACCGACAACGAGAACTACCGTAGCAACGTCCTATAATCTGTTTGATCCATATCACGACAAGAAGTCCGAAGCACCAGCAACGACGACTAGGACTGCTTTGTACGAAGACTCAGCGTACGGAACGAAGCCAGATACCACTTCGAGATGCCCGATAAACCTACGAACGGAAGCTGAACGACGAATGACCGAATACGAAGAAGACGCAAACACTGTTACCAAGTGGAACATTGGACTTAGCAGCAGACGGCAAAGAAACGTCGAAGTCGAAGCCGACGAAGGGCTGCTAGAATGCGAAAATTTCGTTTAATAATATTTTAGACGAAGCATCGGGGATGGCAAAGACGCCTACTGTTCGTGTGAGTTGTGTAGCTAAAACAAAGTTTTTAGCTGATTCAAATGGAGTTAGTAAGACGAAAACGCCGAGAAAACAGTTCCGACGACGCAACACAAACAGAGGATATATTACAAAAGGTGATATTATTCAGCAGCACATTGACACACAGTCAGTGTGATGCAGGCAATATCATCTTTTGTAATTTTTGCTGTTTTCGATATGCAAGTCCTTAAATGTTGCCGTTAACAAGTGTATAAACTGATGTTTTGTACATTTATAAGAAAGAGAAGTCGCCGTTAACACAGAGCTTGAACTACCGCTCAGCCTGTGATGTAAATATGCAACGATCAAACTTGTACACTTGCATTGAATACTGAGTAGCGTTTGTTGCGTATGCCTTACGGTTTTGGGTTAGGGATAGTAACCAAAATGTGTAAAAAATGCTGAAAACCTTAAAATGTTGTTATGACGTTTTTCGTATGATAAAGTGATTTAGCTGATGAAATATTTGGAATGCAAGATTGGATTAAAGTTGATGTTACAAGCGACTTAAAGTTAGGTGAAGTGAGCCTTAATCATAGCACAGCGGAGTTGCTTTGAAGTTACGGCATTATAGCTTTTAGAAAGATTTAAGATTTTTTATTTTGTTTTATTAGGACAAATGTGAACGCGTGCAGAACTATTTGTTTAGACGTAAGCATATACAAAAACGTCGTCTGCACTTAAGACCGTGGGCGTTCAGATGTCGTTAAATAAGAATAACTTCACGACGTCAACTCACGTCGATAGTGCATTTCAACGCGTTTACCTGCGATTTAACTAGTACAGTTTTATACCGCATTTACACACAAGTAGTGTGAGCAAAGCTCATCAAACGCGCGACATTCTTAGCAGTTTTGTCATATAGTTCGTATTCTGGTTATTTTCCTTTATATTTTAGTTGACTTCATAATACTTATTTTGCTGTCTTGCTTTAGTGTCGTTAAACTATCAATCTTTCCACTAGATGTCTATCTTGTAGTTCCTCTAAGCTTGATCCTGACAGTTTGGGAGTTAGTCTCAGAAGGTAGCCTTATGGGTTTGTATCCAGTTTCCTAATCTAATGTCATAATGTATTTTACAACTAACTAACTAACTAACTCAAGATACAGCAGACACAGCAAGTTAGAATTTAGGTCGTGTATTAGCATTTCCAATAGTAATTTATAATTATTGTTCCACAGGGTACATTATAATCATGCTTACAACTCGAACGTAATAATAGCAAACTAATTTAACAAATTCCACACACACAAACACATACCTACAGTCGACCGCTCTCAATACAACTAACTATAGAATGGCCAGCGCTCACTGGCCATCTGCCTGGTCGACTGTTTTGACGTCGACTGCAAGAAATGACGACATAAGATGCACTCAGTTGATCCCATATAGCTTCACGTGGCCTGAACGGTGACGTGACATCCCGCTTATAGCCATATTTGGACACGATGGATGCTAATCAGAAGTATACAAAAGCCCAACCTGACAAACACATACGTGCCAGTTTACGCTTTGCATTGCTTCTTGGCATTTCGGCGACAGGTAAGTTGAACATTAAAATTTTACTGTTCTGGCGGGCGTTTTGTTACAGGTTTAGATCTTTTTTAGTTCGTAGGCAGAATACTTGTGAGTCAGTTTTGCATTAACATTATCTTGTAAGTTGTAATCTGCTGTTAGTGGCCATTATTCGTATCTTGGCAACACTATCACTAGTGACATATGTTTTCTTCGTTTCATAGCGAACGTACTTTGTTGCTATGCCCTACTAACGTGTCAACAAAATTTACCGGTGTGTAGTGTCACTTAATAACAAACTGTTCATTTGCGCCTTTATCACATAATATTATGTTAGTTTGCCCGAGTAAAAAAGTAAGCAGTATTGGTAGCGCAGCATATGTTACAATATGACTGAGTCGTAGTCAAGTCTTGGCGAAACTGTTTAATATTAAAACAATCTGTTAAAACACTATTTTCTGTTGCGTGGTTATCTCGCTTAAAATAGGATATTAAAACGAAATTTAAAAACGCGTTTTTCATACACTGACCGCTTAAAGCTGCTAAGAATAGGTTTACACAATTGCAAATACTGTAGGCTTTGCTTTAATTTGCAAAGTGTAGTGGTAGGCCCTAGGCCTATACTTTACACCACGTTCACACAAAAAATTGGCTTTAAGAGCAATTTAAGCCAGCTTTTAAAACACTTTTAAAACATTTTAAAAGCCAGTTTTGAAACGCTGTAAAAACTGTGAACGATGTATTAGCTATTGGATTTGTGTTAGTAGACAGAAGTGATTTCTTTCACCCGCGTCTCACTGCCACGAGAGTACTGCCACATGTTGCATTTTGCAAAGCGAGAGAATAGAAGTTTAGATATTGTTTGCAGTCTTGTTGCGTCGCAGACCTATGCCACTAGCTTCACGTAATTTGCAAGCAATGTGTCAGAAAACCGAGACCGAAATTAATCTGCAGTCATTCACGCACGCATCAGACCATATTTGGTAACGTTTGACAGCGTGAGCGAGGCACGTGACGTGGGCCTAGTGCATCGCCCACACCATCAAGCATTGACAAAATGGCCTATTGCTGTACGTACGTGGCGTGACGGGAGCGCTGAAAATGACGGACATGAAATTGACGGACACGAAAATAAAGAACAAATTTAGACAAAATTGACGTAGGCTACATGAAAAAGCAAAACATGTTGTAAGTGACTAAATAGGCCTAGATTAAGTAGACTTTGGCTTATCATTGCTAACCTGTAGCTAATTTTAGGCTGATATTTTCGCAGTATTTTATGCATTTGTAGCATTTCAACAGATTATCACGGCTTGTGCGATAGCAACAAGCTGTTGTATAAGCGATGTGCCAGGTCAATGGGAAGACCTAAAATTTGACCCCCCACTGCTCCCACATTTTTCAACCGATCTTTTTGAAACTCAAATCCAAGAAAGATATTTGGGATACGGGCAAAATGTGGTTGATGTGGGACGACGGAAAGGGGTTTTGCGAAGATGGCGAATTTTGGCTTACTTTTGGTTCTTTTTTGTATTAGGCCTATAGCGTCGCGTCTAGATCACACCGCAATGGGAGCTCAAAACGCGTGTTTCTGCGCAAGGAAGTGCATCTGGGGGGTCTCGATAATAAAAAGTAAAGTTTAGGGATCAAAACTCCCCAAAGCACAATTTTAGGGGCCTGAATAGGCATTTTAAGCCAGATTTGTGAAATATTCAAATCGGCCGCCATCTTGGATTTTTGCACAAACACTAATAACTCAGCTGCCGTATGAATTAAGTCAAGATAATGTTCATACGAACACGGAGTTTGTCCAATGAATTTCGATAGTTTACAGTATATGTCCGTATAAATATAATCAGTGAGCTGTTTAGACTCCTACAAAAAAATCAAACAGTTTAATTTCAAATTGTACAGCAGCAATAAAATAAATAATATTAATGAGTGCAATTTTATTTATCGTGTATTGTACAAAGACTGTTTTAGTTGTTTTTAGCATATCAGTATGTTTTGCATTGTGTCTACAGCGGTTTGTCTGTTGATTGCTTTAATAAAGACTATCATCATCATCATCAGCAATGATCCTTTCGTCCTTCTCTATTACTTTAACTGAACAATAGACATTGTCAGTCACGAGACCATTCGATTCACTATAAATGGTCCATCGTCACCATGCGTTTATCTTGCACAGTTATGGAGATATGGCGCTTCAAAGATAATTGGGTCACGCCTTTGACCTTTTGTGGTCACGTGACGTCATCGGTCACGTGACCATTCGACTCCCGGGGCCGAGTTCCTATGGGTGGTCCATGGTGACCATGCGTCTATGTGGCGCCCCTACGGAGATATGGCGCCTCAAAGATAATGGGGTTACGAGTTTGACCTTTTGGGGTCACGTGAGGTCATCGGTCACGTGACCAATCGACTCCCGGGTGTCGAGTTTCTATGGGTGGTCCATAGTGACCATGCATTTATCTGGCATCGTTACACAGATATGGCGCCTCAAAGGTAATGGGGTCACGAGTTTGACCTTTTAGCGTCACTTGACGTCATCGGTCACATGACCATTCGACTCCATCTTCCATACACACAGCATATGTCAGGTGACGCTCCACACCATGCTCTATGGCAAAAATTCTACAAATTTCGTTGCCAAGGCAACGTTAGTCAACCATGGTAGACTTACTAAAATTATTTATTTGGTCTACCCTCAAAACCCCTAGTTAGATAATAATAATATGGTTTATTGTGTATGGCAGCCAGTGGCTGGATTGGCATAATACATTATACATTATCTCGAAGATAGCTCGTACATGTCGAGTTATAGCCCATTTTGTCCCAAATTTCGTTTCCATTGCAACATGGATCAGTCGAGAAAAAACGATTGGCAGCATTTGCTGGCCCATCCCCAAAACCCCCCTTTAGACGCAAAATAGACCAATCGCAGATATATCTTACACAGACCGAATTATAGCCAATTTTGTCCCAAATTTCGTTGCCATGGCAACGGCGGTCGGTGAGCGAAAATACGATTGGCAGCATTCAATGGCCCATCTTTGAAAACCCCTCTTTAGGCGCAAAAATTTTGCATATATCTCTTACACAAGGCGAGTTATAGCCAATTTTGTGTTAAATTTTGTTGCCATGGCGACGGGGATCGATCGGGGGAAATGCAATTTGCAGCATTAAATGGCCCATTCTCGAAAACCCCCTTATAAACGCAAAAGTCTCGCAGTGATTTTTACACGAGCCGAGTTATAGCCAATTTTGTCCCAAATTTCGTTGCCATGGCAACCAGGGAAGATCCGGGGTAAAATTAAATAACACCATTAGATTCAACATTCCCGAAAACCATACCCTAGAACCAAAAATTACGACTTTATCTTATACACAGCCAAAGTTATGACCGTTTTAATAATTGTTTAATTTCCCCCATAGGCTCAATTGTAATTTTTTTACAATTTTTTTGAATAAACACCTTAAGTATTAATTTCAATTTTTTTTTAATTTTCAAAAGGCACATCCTTGCGCGAGACCGCGTCGTTGGAGCCATCGAACGCAAAAATCGGCCGAAGGGTCTGACCACAGTAGGTGAGTTTCTGAAATAAAGGTATACAGCTATGAAAAAATTTTGCGTATATTTCACCTATTTGCCGAGAAGCCCTCCTTGTGCAGATTTACATGAAACTGCATGAGGGGTCATCTAGCCGACGTAATCAACGGTCGAATTTTTGGCTTTCCCGTAAGAAAGAGAAGTCGCCGTTAACACATGGCTTGAACTACCGTTCAGCCTGTGATGGGCCATGTTACCAAATTGGCAATAGTAATAAATTCAAAATGGCAACGGCCGCCATTTTGAATTCCGTTTATCACCCATAAGGCGCTTGCTATTGCATGCATTTGCACGAAATTTAGCACGTGGATTCACTTTATGGTCCTTCGTTCGGAAATACTGAACAAAAATAAAATCCAAGATTGAGTCGGCCGCCATCTTAAATTTTTGCACAGAAAGTAATAACTCAGCGACCGATTGGAGTAAAAAGTTATGACAGTTTAAATTTTAAAAAAAATTCCCATAGACGCCATTGTAATTTTTTTGAATTTTTTGGAATAAATAAGTCAAAAGTTAAATTTTTATTTTGTAACATTAAAAAAATACTTCCTTGCGCAGAACCGCGTCATTTGACGTATTAGTGTGAAATCGGTTTAACGGACTCGCCTGTAGGCGAGTTGTAGTACCAAAAATGTGTAGTAAATTTCGAACAGGAGGGGTGTATATTTCACTTATATGGGGAGCAAAAACCCCTGGGCGGATTGAGCCAAAATATTTTTGGTGGTAGGCGTCTACGACATAAGCACGCCATTCAAATTTGGTGACTATCACTTCAGGGGTTTTTGGTTGGCCGAGGGTCAAATTATGCATTTTCCCATAGACTTTGAAAGTCGTCCTTACAACACTCACACTACGGTGTGAGGTGTTATTTCGCCTCTAAAAAGTTAGAACAAGCTATAGCTTTTATAAACTTTGTAGGAACGGGATTCTGAAACGATGCAAGTGCTGCAAACGTTTATTTTAAAATGACAGACATTGATTTCTTTTTGTTTTACTACAGCGCTTTCTGCCACAAAGCCACAACTGCATCGGGAGCAGGCTTATCTGAATTACAGCAGTGAAGATCTATCAACGTTGGATGAACCTGCTGTTATCAAACAAGGTTTTGTTTGATACAACACTTATTTGCTTTCTAGTGCTCCAGTGGATAGATAGACTCCTTAGTTCGGCTTCACTTGCACTGATAAAACGTCACAACAGACTTGAAGATAAACTGTTTGAAATTCCGGCGATGCTTAAAGTCAGTCAGCATTATTAAATTCGTAGTGACAATTTGAGTATGTTATCACTTTACTGCGTTTTTTGTCTGAGTAACTAAAAAATAAAAGATAATTCGGAGCATAAAAATTTTGTCGCATGATATTTTCATATTTAAATACTTTTGATTTGGTAGTTAAATACATGGCAATTATTTGGGAATAGTATTAAAATACTTTAAAAGTTCTAAGCATTTCCATAGTATTTAAACAATTTTATTCTGTATGTGTTACGACACTGCAAAAAACGTCACTACAAGATGCTGCACGCGCTAAAATAACCTAAAACCCAACTGTCGCTAGGATAACCGAGCGTACTTCACAGCAACATGCAACTTTTTGGAAATAAAGTGAAACTCTTATTAATTTTGTGTCCGTAGAAAGTCGGCTATTGTATAGTTGGATATAGCGTTTGCAAATTTTTACAGGTTGTCAATAATTTTCATTTTGATATATGTCGTGGTTTGGCCGCAATTTGCAACGCAAAAATTTGTGGTGCAGTCAGTGCTTCCGTATGAGGAAATAAAAGTCGTTTAAAAGGTCCGAAATGATAAAACAAGGTAACGGTCTGGCTACTCTATTTGCTTTTTCAGCCTCGACTCGCGACCGGATACAAACTACGACAACTTGACACGGTTCGAAAACTTGTTTTAAGCGAAATGAAAAAAAAACAAATTTTAAACCGTGAAATGATCTAATGTGCTGAGTGGTTTATTGGTCAGTATTGACGTATTTGTGACGGAGTGTTTGTGTTGAATATAGCGTAGAGTTGTGAGAAGAATGAAGTCGTCGTTGATGTGGACGCTGCTTGTGTTAGCAGCGCTCATAGCCAGCAGTTCAGGTGACAGCAAGTCTCATACAATACCGCTTACTAACAAACATTGCTTTTTACATTTTTAGTCAAATTTCGTGTGACCGTGTAACTATTTTGTAACGTGTCGGCAAAATTTTCTAGCCTTTTGCAACTCTTGGTTGAGTACAATAACAGCCAAAAGCTTTTCTAGCATAACACAAAATTTACTTGACGTTCGGAGCGAAGCACAGGGTGAGGCCATTCGACTGTCACAGTGGAGTCGCACTGAAGGTCTGAAATTTCGCTGCTAGCAACGCTACTTGTCGAATGGAGTCGCGTTAACCTATACGCAAAATGTGCAATGATGACTTTGGGAGTATGAAACGTTAGCTAATCAAGGAAATTTGTTAATAAGTACGCCCGGAAGCGATAGCTTGCGGAGCGGACTCAAGTTTTGCTGGCATTTAGGCCTATTCTTTCTTGTTTCCCTCTCGCGTAATCTCCGAGCTCCGTCGGCCGATCGGCGCGAAATTTTGCACGATGCTCGTTGCTGCGTTCAATTTTATAATCCCAGTCCAAAATTTCGGGGGAGCCTCCCCAAAATGTTTAGGGACCAAAAACATGCAAAATTTGGCCCGATTTCGGTCGACTTCGAAGTTCGGCGGCGAATATCTCCGGAAGGAATGAAGATGTTAAAATCGGCGAGTTACTCGTTTGACAGCGATTCCTCCCGCGTTAGGCGAAACAAGTCCGGTGAAGTTTCGTCCAGTAACCTTGGAGATCTAAATGTGGAAATGTACCCACCGAAAGCGCATTATTCGGAAGAACATATTACGACCCCTAGGTGGTGCTGCGACCTCAAATTTTTACACGCGCTAGAGAATGACCAAGTCTTACTAGCGCACCCGCCGCTGGGGACGGGGGACCACTTACAATTTTTTTCAAAGATGGCTCAAAAATTGGCTTAAATGCAAAAAAGGAGCCCTTATAACTTCGCAGTTGGGGGATGTAGCCCGACGAAAGTTTGGCACTTGACGTGTCTTTAGGTTGGATTGTTAACACAAGTACAACTTTTGGGGGAACCGCTCCCCTTAAAATTTGGGAGAACAAAAAAACGTCCAAAATTTAGTACGTTTTACGACAACTTTCGAGTTTGACCGCAAATATCTCTGGACTGGATACAGATATCGACAAGCGGTAAACGGCATTATCAAAAACAGTTAATTCCGCCTTTAATAAAATACACTGTTTGAACTTTAGTACTCCGCGGCTAATGTTTACCCACCCAAATCAAATTTTTTGGAAGACCATATTTCGGCAGCCAGGGGGTGCTGCGCCCCCAAATTTTTCAAGGATCTAGAGAATGACCAAGTTTTACTAGCGCACCCTTCATCGACGGGGGTCCCCTTTACAATTTTGTTAAACGCTGATAAAAATTTGGCTTAAAATGTAGCGTATTAGCCGCGAGAACTTTGGAGCCAGAAGGAGTAGCTTTATTAAACATTGCCACTTGACATGCTGTTAGATGGGGTGATAAAGCGGGTGCAACTTTTGGGGGTCACCGCCCCCTTAAAATTTGGGAAGGCATAAAACGTCCAAAATTTAGTACGTTTTAAGACAACTTTTGAGTTTGACTGCAAATATTTCTAAAACGAATAGAGATATCGACCAGCGGTAAAAAGCTTTATTAAGCACAATTAATAATGCGTTGATTTAAAAAATTGGTAAACATTGGTCCACTGACTCCAGAGATTACGAGGCTAATGTTTACCCACCCTAAGTCAATACTGCGCGTTTTGCGTATGCTAATGCATTTTTGTGTGGGCCACGTGAATTTGCTACCGGGGGAATTTCACCTTTCTAAATTTTCCTCAGTCGGACTTAGGACGCTTTGCCCCAAATTTTTAGTCCGGCGTGAAATTTGCACGATGGTCAGTACTAGGCCCAATTGTAAAATGCCTTTCCAAAATTTTGGGGGCACACCCCAAAAAAATTTTAGAAACCAAAAATATGCAAAATTTAGCCCGATTTCGGACGACTTTAAAGTTTGGCGGCAAATATCTCCGAAATGGATAAAGATATTTAAAATCAGATCAATATTTGATCTACCGCGATTCCTCCTGCGTTAGGCGAAACAAGTCCGGTGAAGTTAGGTCCAGTAACCTAGGAGATCTCGATGTGAAATCATACCCATCTAAAGCACATTTTTCGGAAAAAAATATTTCGGCCCCTAGGGGGTGCTGCGCCTCCAAATTTTAACACGCGCTAGAGTATGACCAAGTCTTACTAGCGCACCCGCCACCGTGGGCTGGGGACCCCTTACAATTTTTTTTAAAGATGGCTCAAAAATTGGCTTAAATGCAATAAAGGAGCGCTTATAACTTCGCTGTTGGGGGATATAGCCCGACGAAAGTTTGGCACTTGACGTGTCTTTAGGTTGGGGTGTTAACGCAAGTACAACTTTTGGGGGAACCGCTCCCCTTAAAATTTGGGAGAACAAAAAAACGTCCAAAATTTAGTACGTTTTACGACAACTTTCGAGTTTGACCGCAAATATCTCTGGACTGGATAAAGATATCGACAAGCGGTAAACGGCGTTATCAAAAACAGTTAATTCCGCCTTTAATAAAATACACTGTTTGAACTTTAGTACTCCGCGGCTAATGTTTACCCACCCAAATCAAATTTTTCGGAAGACCATATTTCGGCAGCTAGGGGGTGCTGCGCCCCCAAATTTTTCAAGGATCTAGAGAATGACCAAGTTTTACTAGCGCACCCTTTATCGACGGCGGCCCCCATTACAATTTTTTTCAAAGGCTGATGAAAAATTGGCTTAAAATGTAGCGTATTAGCCTCGAGAACTTTGGAGCCAGGGGGAGTAGCTTTATTAAACATTGCCACTTGACATGCTGTTAGATGGGGGTTTATAAAGCGGGTGCAACTTTTGGGGGTCACCGCCCCCTTAAAATTTGGGAAGGCAAAAAACGTCCAAAATTTAGTACGTTTTACGACAACTTTCGAGTTTGACTGTAAATATTTCTAGAACGAATAGAGATATCGAGAAGCGGTAAAAGCTTTATTAAGCACAATTAATAATGCGTTGACATAAAAAAAATTTGGTAAACTTTGGTCCACTAACTCAAGAAATTACGCGGCTAATGTTTACCCACCCTAAGCCAATACTGCGCGTTTTGCGTATGCTAATGCATTTTTGTGTGGGCCACGTGAATTTGCTACCGGGGGAATTTCACCTTTCTAAATTTTCCCCAATCGGACTTAAGACGCTTTGCCCCAAATTTTTAGTCCGGCGTGAAATTTGCACGATGGTCAGTACTAGGCCCAATTGTAAAATGCCTTTGCAAAATTTTGAGGGCACACCCCAAAAAAATTTCAGGAACCAAAAACATGCAAAATTTAGCCAGATTTCGGACGACTTTAAAGTTTGGCGGCGAATATCTCCGAAACGGATGAAGATATTTAAAATCGGATCAATATTTTATCTACCGCGATTCCTCCTGCGTTAGGCGAAACAAGTCCGGTGAAGTTAGGTCTAGTAACCTAGGAGATCTCGATGTGAAATCGTACCCACCTAAAGCACATTTTTCGGAAAAAAATATTTCGGCCCCTATGGGGTGCTGCGCCCCCAAATTTTCACACGCGCTAGAAAATGGTTAAGCCTTACTAGCGAACCCTCCAACGGAAACGGGTCCCTTCTTACAACTTTTTTAAAGGGGAGTCAAAAATAGTCTTAAAATGTTGCGTATTAGCCGCAAGAACTTTGGATCCAAAGGGAGTAGCTCCATGAGACTTTGCCTCGTGACGTGCTGCTAGATGTGGGTGATAACGCGGGTACAAATTTTATGGGGCATCGTTCCCTTAAAATTTGGAAGTGCAAAAACGTGTAAAATTTAGCACGTTTTACGACAACTTTCGTGTTTGACCGCAAATGTTGCTGAACTGGATAAAGATATCGACAAGCGGTAAACAGCGTTATCAAATACAATTAATTCCGCGTTGAATAAAAGAAATTTAGTTTACTAACACCAGAGATTACGCGGCTAATGTTTACCCACCCAAATCAAATTTTTCGGAAAACCATATTTTGGCCCCTCGGGAGTGCTGCGCCCCAAATTTTTTCACAGGCGCTAGAGAATAACCAAGTCTTACTAGCGCACCCCTCATCGGGAACAAGGGCCCCTTTTACAATTTGTTTTCAAATCTGATAAAAATTTGGCTTTAAATGTAACGTATTAGCCGCGAGAACTTTGGAGCCAGGGGGAATAGCTTTATTAAACTTTGCCACGTGACGTGCTGCTAGATGTAAGTAATAACGCGGGTGCAATTTTTGGGAGTCACCGCTTACTTAAAATTTGGGAGGGCAAAAAAGCCCAAAATTTAGTACATTTTTCGACAACTTTCAAGTTTGACTGCAAATATCTCTAGAACGAATAGAGATATCGACAAGCGGTAAAAGACTTATCAAGTAAAATTAATACTGCGTTGAATAAAGAAAATTTGGTGAACTTTGGTTACTAACACCAGAAATTACGCGGATAATGTTTACCCACCCTAAGTCAAAAATAGTGCGCGTTTTGCGTATACTAATGCATTTTTGTGTGGGCCACGTGAATTTGCTACCGGGGGAATTTCACCCATCTAAATTTTTCCCCAATCGGACTTAGAGCGCCGGGCGGACTCGCGTTGGGCTTTGCCCATAATTTCTACTTTATATGATTTTCAACGCGAGATCTCCGAGATGCGTAAGCCGACCGGCGTAAAATTTTGCACGATGGTCAGTACTAGGCTCAGTTTTATAATGCCGGTCCAAAATTTTTTGGGGCACACCCTAAAAAAATTTCAGGGGCCAAATACATGCAAAATTTAGCCCGATTTTAAACGACTCTGAAGTTCGGCGGCGAATATCTCCGAAACGGATAAAGATATTCAAAATCGGATAAATATTTTATCTACCGCGATTCCTCCTGCGTTAGGCGAAACAAGTCCGGTGAAGTTTGGTCCTGTGACGTTGGCGATCTAGATGTGGAATTGTACCCACCGAAAGCGAATTTTTCGGAAGACCATATTTTGGCCCTTAGGGGGTGCTGCGCCACCAATTTTTACACGCGCTAGAGAATGACCAAGTCTTACTAGCGCACCTTTCACCAAGGACGGCGGCCCCCCTTACAACTTTTTTTAAAGGGGAGTCAAAATTGTCTTAAAATGTGGCGTATTAGCCGCGAGAACTTCAGAGCCAAAGGGAGTAGCTTCATGAGACTTTGCCACGTGACGTGCTGCTAGATGTGGGTGATAACGCGGGTACAACTTTTAGGGGGCACAGTTTGAATTTTGGCCCTCTAGGTTTAAGGAGTCCTTCGTAAACTGATTTCTGTTGTGGCAGCACTCGTGCTGTCGCGCGTTACGTGAACTTTACTCAAATCACTTGTTTTGTTTTTTAACGCTTATTTGCTGTGTTACATTTTCCCCAGGTGGTGAAGAACACATATTGGGTGAGATGGAACTTGAGTGATCGTTTGATGGCCAGTTTGTCAGGAATATTCGTAACAAAATCATTGGAATCTGGTAATCCGTCTTCGAGTTACGATCGATAATGTCGGGGTCCTTTTTGAAGGATAGGAGGCTGAGTTGGCCTGAGCACATAGTAGGTTAGCAACTTGCTCAAGGTTGCTTGCCAATGACGGCAGTGAGAATCGAACCGCAACCTGAAAGTTACGAGTCGACACCAACCACTGGAACACTTGCATTTACACAGGCAGGTAGGTGTGAACAACTTGCCTAAGGCTGTTACTTAGTAGTGCATTGGCTACTAGACTCCCTTTCGCCGATAATCGTGCACTATGCTATGCTTTCGTGAATTGCATGTCGTGAACATCCACGCCAGAGAGCCTGTTCAGAAATAAGCAACTGTGGCCGGACACGTAGATAGGATTGTTGTTATTCAACGCAGCGTATAGCAGATCACATTTGTCATCCGCATCGTCACGGTGTTGTAGTCAGAATTATAGATGTAATGTACTTTTAAAATATATATAACAAGAAATTTGAGCTAATGCTTACGAGACGCGCGAAAGCCTATAGCAGTTCCGGTTTAGTAATTTAGCTGAAAATTGGGGAGTTCACGCTAAGTTAATATACAAATACCAAATTCTCTATCTGGATCGCATAACGATAGTAGCGCGGCGCCACCTTGTGTATAATATAAACTTGTGTCGCAGCCCGAAATCGCCAAAAGAATCTATAAACCCTCCTTTTTTGGCGTTGAAGGTCATTCAAGGTCATTGAATTCGGCACCAATCGACAGCCAGTGTACGACTTCCTATTAGTGATTAATAGTAACTTAGGCCCTATCTCTCACCGTTACTGAGATACAACGACTTATTGACCACAAATCGCAAATTTTGCCCATCCCCCTCATTTAGTGCCCTCGTTTAAAGTAAACCCCTTTGAATTTATAGAAAAGCTTTACGGTTCCTGAAACTAGAGTCTTTCAGGCTGCCGAAGGTGAAGACTTGGTGATTTTAGCTTTCACCGTTTTTGCCTGATCCACCCGTGTGTCAGATAGACAGACGGACAGAATTGCGATGGCTAAGACGCGCTGAAAGCAGTAGCTGCTTTCGCGCATAAAAATTGGAATTAAAAATCTATTATTTTGAGAAAATTTAGGGCAAAATTGAAATTTCGAGCATCCATAATTTTCTTTGTCGGAAATGTGCAGCTTCTGTCAGCAAAAGTTTTTATGTTGATGGTCAATTATAAACCGTCTGCTTTCCACAGCCATAAAGACACTGAAACATAAATATTTTGGGGTCACGACCTTGACCTCTTGGAGTCACGTGACGTCATCGGTCATGTGACCATCGAACTTAGCGTAGGCACTTTCCTATTGGTGGCCAATGATGACCATTCGCCTATCTTGCACGGATACAGAGATACGGGGCTTCAAAAATTTTGGGGTAACGAGTTTGACCTTTTAGGGTCACATGACGTCATCAGTCACGTGACCATTGGACTTGGTATATGTGATTTCCTATTGGTGGTCCATTGGAACCATGCGTTTATCTTGCACTGTTACAAAGATTTTGGGCCCAAAAGATATTGGGGTCACGAACTTGACCTTTTGGGGTCACGCGACATCATCGATCACGTGACCATCGGACTCGGCGTAGGCACTTTCCTATTGGTTATTGGCGGTCAATGATGACCATGCGCCTATCTTGCACGGGTACAGAGATACGAAGCTTCAAAAATTTGCACCGTTACGTAGATATAAAGCCTCAAAGTTGCATTTGCTCATGTTAAAAACCAAAGTTCACTGCGCACGCTCCGTGTCACGTGACCTGTAGGCAGAGGGTCCAAAATTACCACATATTTGGAATTCCCAAGTCCATATTGCTTATTCACTACTTCTATGAGGCTACGATCACAGGCTGAACGGTAGTTCAAGCCCTGTGTTAACGGCGACTTCTCTTTCTTATGCGAAAGCCAAAAATTCGACCCCCCACAGAATCAAAACCCCTGATCTGATGAGATAAAATTTGGCACGGTTGATT
>Ga0209367_1006458_pt1 | contig 16212 bp, 7 predicted proteins | sample WorMetLIZISLAND2_FD_187412 | JGI IMG/M metagenome (GOLD analysis project Ga0209367, IMG submission 187412) | Marine gutless worms symbiont microbial communities from Max Planck institute for Marine Microbiology, Germany - Olavius geniculatus... ... | reverse complement strand
CTCATACACAGACCGAGTTATAGCTTTTTTGTCCAAAATTTCGTTGCCATGGCAATGAAGGGTCGGTCAGGGAAAATGCAATTAGCAGCATTCGATGGCGCATCCCCAAAAACCCCCCTATATGCGCAAAAATCTCGCAAAAATCTCTTACGCAAGCCGAGTTATAGCCAATTTTGTCCCAAATTTCGTTGCCATGGCAACGGGGTCAGTCAGGGAAAATGCAATTGGCAGCATTCGATGGCCCATCCCCGAAAACGCCCCAATAGGCGCAAAAATCTCACAAAAATCTCCTACGCAAGCCAAGTTATAGCCAATTTTGTCCCAAATTTCGTTGCCATGGCAACCAGGGAGGGTCCGGGGTAAAATTAAATGACACTGTTAGATTCGCCATCCCCGAAAACCATACCCTAGAATCAAAAATTACGACTCTATCTTATACACAGCCAAAGTTATGACCGTTTAAAGAATTGGTTCATTTTTCCCATAGGCGCCATTGTAATTTTTTGGATTTTTGCGAATAAATACGTTAAATATTAATTTCGAATTTTTTACTTCCCAAAAGGCACATCCTTGCGCGAGACCGCGTCGTTTGAGCCATCGCGCGCAAAAATCCGCGGAGGGTCTGACCTGTAGGTGAGTTTCTGAAAAAAAGGTATATGGCTACAAAAATTTTTGCGTATATTTCACCCATTTGCCGGGAAGCCCCCCTTAGAGGGATTTACATAAAATTTTGCATGACGGGTCCCCTCGCCGACATAATCAACCGTGCCAAATTTTATCTGAATCAGATCAGGGGTTTTGATTCTGTGTGGGTCGAATTTTTGGCTTTCCCATAAGAAAGAGAAGTCGCCGTTAACACAGAGCTTGAACTCCGTTCAGTTTGTGATTCCGGTAAATGTCTTAACGGCATTGTTACGTTTAAAGCATTGCCGTAGCTAGATTTTGGGAGGCCCTTGTGCACAGCTTGATTGGTGGGCCCCTAACTAAAACACAAAAATATGTCTTATTCGTGTTTGGTCGGGTCGTTCCTAAATTCCACTACTGCGACCCGACCAGACCCGACCAGACTTGTCTGCGACCCGACAAAAAAATCCGTACATGTCGAGATTGAACCGATCAGGTCTGCGACCCAAAAAAGCCGGAAAAGTCGGCGACCAGACCAGACAAGTCGGCGACCCGACCAGACTTTGTCGGCGACTTGGGTCGCCGACAAAGTCTGGTCGGGTCGCAGTAGTGGGTTTTAGCCTTTAATCTTCAACCTCCAACCCTCTCATCCCAACCCTCTCATCCCATGTCTGCCCAGGCAACTCGTCGAAATCAGCCATCCCGCAAAAAAGTGAAACGAAGCTAACTGACTCAGTGCAAACACTAACAGTAGCAGTCTATTCCGCAGTCATCTCTGTCGTCGTGTTTACATATTAATACAACGGCAGTATTCAATTGTGACCGAATGAACGGCTCGCATAGGCGGGGGCTTATATCAACTGTCACAGGCAGTGAAATAAAAGATTAAAAAATAATACAGTTGACGTTCATTTATTTTTTAACTAAAACAATATTGTTTTTTTTTCATTATCTATTTACATGCATTAATAAAATTTTGAAGACAACGTCAGCAAAAATATATTTTTTGATATACATTCATAATTAAGAATGTCATCGTTTAGCCTAATCGATTTGCAACATAGCTATATTTGTCGCACTATGCGTCACACTTTTAAGAAAACATTGAATAATTTACGACGTGACGATGAGAAAGATGTTCTTGGAAAGCGTGAAACAGAATTAGGCCTAGCGAACACAACATGAAGGAATCGTCAATACACGTAGGCCTATAAAAAAGCCACCGCAGTACGGATGTTATACTTCAAAAGCAGCGGCAGACCGAGTGATGAATGAAATGCGTGTTGACTAATGTATCGAAAGATGCAACGATCAGTCACGTTAATATCCTATTTAATTCGCGTCGTCTCATAATTACAGCTGAGCCTTTGATAGTAACTTACACATGATAAGTAGACCGGAAGACATAACACATATGCATTTTTAGTGTAGTAATAACTGAAGGTTGACCAAAAATACGCCTTTTGACGTTGTTGAATGGATAACGTTGTATTTCCACATCAACGGGTTAAGTGTGAGAAAAAAACTCCACGTCACGTGGAAAAGGTTTTGGCAAAGAATATATTTTCTTTTTAGATCTTACAAAGTGGCACATTTTGGCAAACGTAATGCGGGTAGAAGACAGGATGCTTCCTACTCAGCGGACAAAAAAGCTTAGAAAAAAACAGCAAAATGTTTGAATTTTGAGAATGAGTTTTTTGGTAAATTCTGAGGTATTAACTTTAAAGTTTTTCTACGTATAACTTTCCAATTCGTTCTTTCCTGCAGAGAGGTCTAAACCGCATAGCACAGTAACCGTGTACAACAACAAAGCTTTTATTTATCGCAGAGATTTTCGGGTCGTCCACATAGCAAATTGTTGAATTTTTAAACCGCGCTGCACATCGCACGGTAAGCCGGGACGTAAGAGTTAATTCGTGACTGATAAAAAACGACTGACTGTAGCATCAGATTGTTGTTGTCCACGCTGTCGACTCGATGAACAAAGAACGTCTCCGCTGTTATGCTGCAAGCGTGATGTTAGTAGCCGACTGTATATACTTAGTGTGTCTCGGTAGTCTAACGGTAACGTGCCGGACTTGTAATCTTGAGGGAACTCAGAGGCACAGGTTCGACTTCGCACCAGGACACTGCCAGGTAACGACCTTAGGCAAGTTGTTCACACACATGTGCCTCTGTCACCAAGCAGTATAATTTGATACCGGCTTCACCGCTGGGACGTAAACAGGCACACCGCGCGATACACTGGACCCGTATCCGTGGTCTCGCAGTGTAAAAAACAGGTGTCTGGCTGAGAGCCTTAGGAAACGGGGATCAGCGCCGCCCTATGGGCCGTAAGGCTCGGGAAGGACTTTACGTTTTACGTTTAGACCTACGTATATACTTACGTAACGATAGAGCTTATGGTACTGTTGTCGTCTGTATGCTATATTGTGGCTAAATGGTGCGAGATAGGACCTAGGTTGCTATACTGATCACTAATAGGAAATCGCATATTGGCTTTCAAATAACAAGAAAATCATTGACCTTAGATGATTTTAAAGGTCACTGATAATTAATCAATCAATCAAAAGCATTTATATAGCGCCAGTAATCGATAAACGGATCTAAGGCGCTGGCGTGTGGGTGACTAGGCATGATAAGCAGAAGCGAAAAGGTGAGATTTAAGACGAGATTTAAAAAGACAATCAGTACGGTTGGCTACCTTAGCGACAGCTGGGCTTCTTGTTCACACTTAGACCAATTGTTGAGCGACGCACAGAAATAAACCCGCGAAAAAAAATCCAGTCTGAGCGCCAGTCGATCAGCGCTAAAGGTTGACCGGTGTCGTGGGAAATTTGTCGCACCTGGAAAATTCTTCCCACCTCCATATTGTCATAATGTAACTAACGCTAACCCTAGCCCTAACCCTAACCCTAACCTCAACCCTAGCCTTAATCCTAACCCTAAATTTAACCCAATCCTTAATCTTAACCCTAACCCGTACTGCTGCGTGTGGGAATAATTTTCCGGTGCGACGAATTTTCCACTACACCGGCGCACATGCGACTCAGTCACTGCGCCTGTCGCCGAATGAAGAGAGATCGACGGCGGGAAAAAGACGCCTGCCGAGGAGGTGCACTGATAGAGAAGGTCGCGTTAAGGAATTAATGATGAGATATTGATAGTCGAAATACATGCCACTGCACCGTGGCGACGCACAACGACTAGTGAAAAAAAACTGCAGTCTGAAGTTGACGGCATGGTCGTATATCGTTCGTAACATTTCGGTCAACTACCGTGGGCTCTACTGAGAACAAGTTAAAGCGGCGCCAAAAATGCCAGATTCGATTGTTGATAAGCCTGAAAAACGGAGAAATAAAACTAAAAAAACAATAAACTTTTTCTTCGACACAGAAATACAGTGTGAAAATGATTACTTTTTCTTTCTCATACAGATAGTTGCTGCAATGAATCATTGCGAATTTCTATGTGAAAAACTGTCACCAGTAGCGACTGTCTTAAAACGTTCGCGCACACACTTGTCGACTGAACATTTTCAAAGCGATTCTTCGTCAGCTGTTCGTTTTGTGAAACGCTACATCTGCTTCTAGAGCGAAGACATGACTGGATGACACAGCATTGGCGCTGGTTGTAGAGCTCTAGTACAAATGACATGCTCTTGCACCAGTAGGCTGCTAGCTGTTAATGGAAGCGACGACGTTGAGTGAAGTCGAACGACAGACTACAGTGCTTAGTGCGTCTGAATGAAGTGTGATGGGGATCGGCGACTTGTGATGCGGGATTGTAACGCTCGCTGTTGTGTACCAGTCGCGTGGTTATCGCAGCACCAAAGACGTGCATTGCTGCTCATGATATCCTCTCATATCGCTTCATAAGACAGTAAAACTCGAGTAAAAGTTTAAAAATGAAAATCGGCCAATATTTAGGAAAAACTGTTCCTGTTAGCGACCCAGTGTGACGTTTTTTTCGGTTCAAGCTGTGTATTCTGTCGATGTTTGTTAGCTTTTTCTGTCTCGACTAGGATTAACATAGAGCAATTATCGAAAAACCTTTGAAGCGTCAAAGTATAGCCGCTTTACTGCGAATGAGCAGAAACGGGGATGATACTATTTATCGTTAAGCGTAATATTCTTCTTGGACTCTGTTTCTGCATTCAGATGGCAGCAGACTTGCACAATGCCGGTGACCCATTGCAACACGCAATCCACATAAATTTAATTCTGTTCTTAAAGTGAACAGAACAGAACGAATTGTTAAGTACCATAAGAACAAATCTCGCTTGGACGTAATCGTAATTCTTGCAGTAGTGACAATCTGTTTTCACAATCATTAATCGAAATAGCCTCAGTTCTGATTAGATACTCTGTTTACGCGTTCTCTAGTCGACCTCTAGTTCGGGTTAAGCTGATTACGGGCGAAGTAAGCTGTTGGTTAACTCACTTAGCGGATCATGATTTTACCTATACTAGTCTGCGTATTTTATTTGAAAAACGACTACTGTAGAATGATAGCAGTAAGCCTAATATGTTACTTTAAAAATGCAAGAAAACACGGTAGTCGATATGTGCAATAAGTAGCAGTAATACGGCACGCACTACACTGTACGTACCTATAATGATAGCAACAAACGAGAGAGGTTCAGTGACACACCTGAGGCCAATGCTCTGCCGCACGTGACCAATTAACGTGCTATACTGTAGCACTAACCCTTTACATCATTACAGTATGCATTAACTCGTAAAGTGGTAATTCACTATTACTACATTGCGAGCTAGGGTCGAGTGCTAGAGTTTCCGACTGAACAAGAGAGGTCCCAAGTTGAACTTGCGGTGCGGGCAGCGATGGGCTATGATGTTATTGATAAATAATTACACGTACGAAGCTTCGGTTTTGCCCTGTTTTGTGACAGATTTCAATCATTGTTTTGTTTTTATTGTAATAACAAAGCGAGTTAAATTTGGTGAACTTTGCTGTAGTAACAACACAGTATTCGCGGTTAATGTTTACCCATCCAAAATCAACACTACGCGTGCTGTAGACTAACGCGATTACGTTCGGGCCACGTAACGTTGCAACGAGCGGAAATTCAACACTCTAAATTGTCTCCTCAGTCAGACTAAAAACGCCTGGCGGCCTTACGTTGGGCTCTGCCCCAAATTTCTAGTTATGTTTCAATACAGTTTATGTGTACTGATTTTTGGTGTGATTATTAATTAATTAATCACTTAGTTGATTAATCATTTAATAAATTAATTGCCTGTTTTATAACATCAGTCTATTATTACATTCTCCCACTTTTTTGGAGTTTTTGTTTTGACAAGTTCTTACCTCAAGTGATGTTGGTCCCCACGACATCGGAAAATTTGACAGAGAGCGCGTGGCAGTGAATTACTAGTATACGAGCAAGTTCCGCACCACATTTACGAGTAGTTATTATTAGCCATTGCTTTCTGTGTTTCTCGCTTCTTTGTCTTCCGCAAGCTTCGTTCACGATCTATCTGCATCATTAAGTCGTGAAATGCATGCTGCAATGCATTGTGCAGTCCATTGTAAGACGCAGCTGAAGGTGTCACGTAAAGAAACGGCCGCCTCCTCGTCTATGTTATAACGAGGCCAGGTGAACAGTCGCCGTTAACGATCAACGGTCAATCCTGCAGCAGAATAGCAAGATAATGCACCGCATCGTGCGGGTGGACGGAATGCCAAATTACTCAAGATTACTCGCAAGCGCAGTGACCTCTTCACCTTGACCTTTGACCCTTTAACTTTCAAACTTGCTCACTGTGTTACAAGAGTTGTAAATGTATTATCTATCGCCGATATGTTTAAAAAATGCCTACCAAGATCACACTGATTATTGACTTCATCATTAACAACAATGCCATTTACATTAAACTCTGTACGCATATGCACAACGTTTGTTATAAAAAAATCACTTTTATTTGTTTGTACTTAATTTTATCTGTTTGTCGGTTTTTTATTTAGTGTATTTTATAGTTTTTTTTTAAAAATGCAAAATAGTTAGCATTTCATTTTTCTACGTCTGCATTGTAGGCCTACGTTTTTCATATTGTAGGCCCTATTGCTTTATACGAAATAAACGGATGATGACTAGACCTATAATCACGCGTGGCAATAAATAAGTCTGTTATCGACAACGCTGAAAATTTGTGTGCTACGAAGGGACTTGGCGTACCTTCGGATAACCGCACGTGACATTTTGAAGTACAATTCTTCACTGATATATAGGCTAACTAGTTACGTTTCGAAGTGTCAGCTGTATTTTGTGGCTCGAGCCGTCTAACAGGTTGAAAAATTTACGAGCCCAGCCGAAAAAAAAGCTTGCGCGAACGGTTCCCATGTTTAAAGCGAAATGGAGTTGTCACGAACAGCCGTGCACTAAATTTGACGCTTATGCGGCCTGGCGTTCCCGTATTACAAGTTGGCATACACGATTCACAACGGACAAGGTAGGCGTAAGGTGGCTTTTTGTAAGAATGTTGTTTACGCGTACAGTATCAGCGGAATAATTGTTTACGCTGCAGACATAATATTTCATTGTAAATCTCAGCGTGTGGGTTTGCAATGGTCATTGTTGATGTACGCCTACCCAAGAGCAGAACAATAGCAGAACGCCCGAAGTATTTCATTTTTAGCGCCAACATCAGCAGTCACGCAGTGCGTAAACAAGTCAAGTCATGATGCAGCAAACCTGCTTTTAGCTCGTTATTCTGTACCGCGCGATGGAAGTGGGAGGAGATTTTATTCTCTTGGGTTTAACCGTCGCTGTTCTCGACAAAAATTGTTTTAGTGAGGAAACGTTGCCATTTCTAGCAAATCAGCTGATCGGCTGCCTGTCAGCGATAACCGAATAACTGGCTGAAACGTCTGCAAAAATAATCTCTGCTTAGTTGTGTCGACTGGACAGTAAACCTAAGCACTGATTGCACTTATAACGAGTCTAGATTAAAACTCTACAAATTACAGCGGCAACTAAAGCGCCTTTGTCGACAGGGAACAAAAAGTTCATCAGAACGGAACTGTTTTACTTTCAGCAGTATAGCAAGGTATCGTTTGCGGCTCATTTAGGCTATGTATTCACTATAGCATCATTAGTATTATCAAAGTTACCGGTATACAAGTTAACGCAAAATACCGTTGCTCCAGTTCCTGCAAAATTGGACAATTTTAGTGTTACCGCATCTACCCACAGATCTCTTTTGAATAATTTATGCATCAGCGACAATTAGTTTTAATCGCGACAATGAATAAGAAAAAGTATCCATTTTAGTAGCGACATAAAATATCATGCGATCAACATGCTGCTGTAAAGCCAAAAAACTGCGAGACTTAAACTGAAATAACAGCCCATCTCTAAATAAATCTAAGCTAAGGCAGATGCACAGAACTTGAGGAGCGACAAGAGTGCGTCTGTGCGCAGTCCGAGAAAAAAGCGACGTCGTGATGATGATGATGTCGTCGTCGTGATACGGAGTGATGAGGAAAACGGGACTTAACACAGAAACTACTGGAGATGGTTTTTAGCACGCCGCTGGTCGTCGTCAACTGTCAGTGAATTAAGTACACTAAGTCGACTGCGGTTGTTTCCAGTTCGAATTCTTTTGATTGTACTGTATTTTTTCAAATGTGCGAGCACCCAGCATCCTAATGTCTGATGCACTTGCCACCAGACGCGGCTAATATTATGCTTTCTGCTGGTTTTTCTTGTATCAAGAGCAAAGAGAAATTATGGTCAAAAATTACTACAAAATTGCGTACATACTTAAATATATGTCAAAACACACGAACCAGACCAAAGTTTTGCAAAATTGATCCAAAATTTTTGTCACTGGCATGCTGACGTTCTGAGACTAGCTGTGCTAAAGACTTTAAGAATCAGGAAGCGTACGTTTAATTTCCTGAAAGCACTCACAGGCGGGAATTACGGTTGAGAGAAGATAATGACGGCAGATTATAAAAAAATCAGGCAGCATGCTGTCATTTGCTGCTGCATGATAAAAACGTCTCGACCTGGCCCACGCAGCGACATTTAATTCTGAGACAGACGAGATGGGTTAATGATGTGCACGCCAAGATGAATTGCTGCGACTTACCAGTATCGGCTGAAATGACCAGTGCCAGTGACGTTACGACAAGCGGAAATGACGCAATCAATGACGTCATTATCACGTTTCCATTACGCGGCGCCGGCATCTTGCCGAGTGAGCGGATGTGACGAGTGACGCTCGTATGTGGCACTTCAGAAGTCTGCAGTCGCGTTCTCTGATGAATATTAATAACGCCGATCAGTCTGTAGGTCAGCACCCCGCCAACGGGTCGCCCAGCTTACTGCTACCGCTGACCTACCAGTGCACAAAGTTGACTCCTACAAAATGAGAACAACAAAAATTGAACTAGTTTTTGCATTGAGTAGTATGATAGATGATGTGAATTTACACAAGTATATTAATGGCTTGTTTATATGCAGCGTGGGCCAAAAAAGTAAGCTATTGCACTTTGTCCATATTTTCGATAAATATTGATCAATTTTCACAATTTTTTCACCAGTAGATTCTGTCAAAAATTTGCTACTCGGGGGCATGCACAACGCACTTATTATGTCGCTACACTACTTTGTAAAATAAAAACATCCAAAAACATACAATATATACAAATAAACAGAAGGTCTAACGCTAAATTTTTGAAGTATTCAACTTAAATGTTGAAATAAAAGTTATAGTAAATGCTCAAAACACTGTAGGACATATTAAACATATTTTAAGATAATTTGAACGATTTTACTGTGCACTAATTTTTAGTGTACATTAATGGTGCTTGATGACTGCAATTTTGCTAAGTTAACTGCATTAACATACAGAGCAATGTATTTCAATTGTGCAGCCCTACAAGTCGTGCACTATTATTTAAAAAATGAAAATTTTCCCCGTAGCTACAACTAAACTTTTTTGACACTTGCTATAACTTATATTTAACACTTTATTTGAATATTTCAAAAATTTATCACTTGACCTTATTACAATCTGCAGATATTATAGATTTTTGAATATTTATATTTTATAAGGTAGTGTAGTGACAGTGTGAGGTGCATGCCACTGAATAGCAAATTTCTTCCAGTTTACTGGTAGAAAAATTGTGATAATTGGTCAATATTTAGCGAAGATATAAAAAAATACAATAGCTTACTTTTTTGGCCCACCCTCTAGTAGTTGTTTATTTTTCATAGCAACATCGCTGCGTTTTTTATTGTATAGGTTGGCAAACTGCAACTTGTATTAGATAACAAAATGCGCAATAACAAAACAAGTGGCATAAAAAGATACAGCAAAGAACTCAGTATTTACATTAGAAACTACGGCAAAATGCGCACGTGACGACTTGGAGCTGTTAAGCATGACTGACGGACAGACGAATTAACGTTAATGCGACGCTTAGTCGATCACGTCAGAGTGGTGCGTAGAATTCAGAATAGACGAATCCGCTTGTAGTGCACATTAAGGTCCGCAGAAATTTAAAAATCTGCGAACTAAGATTATTAGTTCAATCTTCTGACTTTTGAACGCAACTTTCGTGGTGTATAGGCCTAAAACGCAAACATAATGCCAACTTGTTACGGCGCGTGAAAAAAACGATCAAATGTAACATTAAGGAGTCTATATAACGTATTTTATTTCATATAATGAGAACACTTTTAACCGTATAGTAAGTGATTATAACTACATTTACCGTGTCACAAGTAAAGATGCTGACTCATCAAGTTTGTCTAGAAACGTACAGTTGTTATCTCTGTCGACGGCTGTACGCATTCACTACTAGAAAATGTAATACACATGGTATTCTACAGTGTATCCAATCTATTGATTGCAAATTTTCGACTTTTGTGTTTTGTCAGATAATAATATAATGTTCGGAACAGCTCAGCACTCACCTGTAGTTGAAAGAATAAAACGGCAAGTGGCAGAAAGTTAAAGCAGGTCGACACGAGCGTGCATGAAGTGATGGTGTGCGCCAACAGCAGTCGCTTGGCTGAACAAGTGTGTCGCTGAGTTAAGTGACGCTGCAGCTGCTCGCATTAATACGTACAGCAGCAGCAGCAGTGGTTGCAGCTGCTGCCACTAGATGTCAGCAACACCAACGCACAGCAGGCGCTTCCACGACCACCAGCTACAGCTACTAGAGCTGTGCCGTTTACTACACGCTAATAAAATCACGCGGCGCTGTAACAACATGGGAGAAGTTTACGTTCTCCGAGTGCCTCAATACAGTTTTTAGGTAACCGTACTTAATTAAGTAACTGTCGAGCTATTGGTAAGAGTTGTTGTCCGTCTGTCGTCCGTCTGTCCGTCTGTTACGGATGTATTGTGAATAAGCTTTAGATCGTAAAGGAAAACTTATTGCACTAGTAATTAGCCATGTGTGTTATACTTAAGCATGCGAAATTCCAGCCATCTAGTGCAAAGATAACATTTTCAAATTGGGAGTTGAATAAAAAGAGGGTAGAAAATTCAACGGAAAACTGGCCATATCTCGGAAACGATGAGAGATACGGCCAAGGTTACTATTAATCACTAATGGAAAGTGGCATATTGGCTTTCAAATTATATCAAAATCATCGACCTTGGATGATCTTGAAGGTCAATGACAACCAGTACTGTCGGCTATTTTAGCGACAGCTGGGCTTTTTGTATATAACGCGTTTTAAATTTTGTGTCGTTTTTATCGCTACATGCAGGTTACATTTACAGTACGACTGCTTAACCAAAACAGTTAACTAAACACATCATTATTTGTTATTATTAAACGAATAAACGAAATAAACAATAAACAATAAAACTGTTTTGCAATCGGAAGATATTATTCCAGCTGATAACAGGACGAAATGTGTGTTGCGGTTTACGTAGATCGCAGCACTGTCGAATTTCGTCGACTTAGCGCGTCGAAGTTGTCGACTGACCACTTACGCCGCCGTCGATTTCGGTCGACTTCAAAATTTGGCGGCGAATATCTCCGGAAGGGATGAAGATATTCAAAATCAGTGAGTTACTTAATCGACACCGATTCCTCCCGCGTTAGACGAAACAAGTTCGGTGAAGTTTGGTCTAGTAACCTTGGAGATCTCGATGTGGAATTGTACCCACCCAAAGCGCATTTTTCGGAAGACCATATTTCGGCCCCTAGAGGGTGCTGCGTCCCCAAATTTTTACACGCGCTAACATGTCCTCCAATGTTTTTCGCCGTCGATTTTTTTTGCATTTAATGTGCAGTTTTTTAACGCACTAACTAAAATTTTATGTTTATTGGTTAGGATATTTTTAAACAGTCATAATTCTGAAAATGAGATATTGTTCTTCCGGTGAATGGAGATGATAAAAACAGGAACTCGAGTCCAGCGAAGAGAAAGTCAGTGGCGTATGAGAAATCTTGTCATGTTTTTATTTTCCGAGGAGCCCACAAAATCGGAGGTCCGGGAAAGCACCGACGGGAAATTTTTTGAAATAAGTTTCGTCCAGATCGCCGTCGAAAAACTGCCGCACCGCCGCCGTCGAAAAAAATGCTACGCTTCGACGCTTCAGTCGTAAACGCTGTAAGCCGTCGACGCCAATGTCTACGTTGACTGGCAATATACGATATCCAAAACGACAACGATACAGTTCGTGCATCACTACGGATCACTGGCGTTTTGCTCTTAACGGCAAATTGCACGCCCACGTCACGATGCTTTTATGCGAATCATAGAACCTCATTATTAGCTACATTACATGGTTTATAAACAAGATCGTTTACTCTTGAAAAGCATTTTTCATCATAACACGACAAAAACAAAAAAATACTTACAAAAAACAACCAGTAATAACTGTGCAAGCTTACAAAATATAACTGTGTGTATTCGCCTTGCGACATATAATAGAACAAATACAAGGAGAAATACCGTAACCAAGAACAACAAGGTAATTACGTGAAACAAAAGTACGTGCAATTGCGTTCGTTTGTTTGTTTTTGTATTTATTTGTATCAAAATGTGCACAGATTTTCAAACTCTGCACGCACAAATATTGTTCACGCAGGATAGCATAATCAGTTTCCAGTCATACATAGCAAAACGTTCGCGAGTCAAATGTGTGAGTTTATGTGCATACAGGAATGCTTAGACATTTGTAAACTATTAAAAACACTAAAATGCAAAAAAATTGTTTATGTAAACCAAGGCTGTATTTGTCAGCACCGGGCTTTTAAAGACTAATGGAAAAGTAACACTTTGAGTGACTGTACTACGGGAATCATAATATTTGAGACACCATGTATACGAGGTGCATTCAAAAAGTTCGTAAACCGACAAAGTTATAAAAAAAATATGCATCATATTTTGCTACTTTTTAACATACTTTTTAGAACTATTTCGCACTTTGTTCAGTGTCTTTCCAATGCTTAAATTTTGTTGTAAAAGAACTTTTGATGTTATTCTTTCAGCTAAAAATTTGCTCTGCAGTCTACGTCCCCACTGTCAGGAAATGATGAAAACCGGCGTGCAATTTTGTCAGAAAAATGGCGCTACTGGTTACATAATGATTATGTGATATGTCAGGCCACTTTTTTGTATCAGATTAACAAATACGCAACCGCAGCTACACGATGGCGATTCTCCACCGGCAAAATGCGAAGGCAGATTACTAATGAGAAGAACAGTAGTAGGCCTAACTGTAGCTCAGCGAAGACGACCACAAAGCCACGGCTTTCAGCGGTCATCACTGCAGGAAAGGAAAGCACTCTGCCGTTCGCGTGCTATGACAGGAACCGATATAAGGCCTGTTCTGTGTGAAATGGACGCAGAAAGTAATGTTCGTACAGCCTACACCTAAAGGTGCATTATTCTCTAGGCCTAGGCCTACTCTAGTTACTTGGAATCAACTCGTGTAAGCGGTTAGTTAGAACTGCGCGAAAAAGCGTTAGTCAGTTGCGATTTTTTGGCCTTCGCGTGAACAAATGCGCGGCTGAAAGCAGTGCAGAAAATAGTACGTCATTGAGGCGCTAAAAAATAAATTAAATATTAATGTAATGGGCAGTAATTCAATTAATAAATATTTACCTTGTACACATTTCACAGCAGTTACATGAGGATCTATGGACAGCCGATTGTCACGCAAAACGCCTGTGGCCACCGAATCACTAAGCCTACCTGTTCATGAATTTAGAAATGCAGTGATGCTATAATGTCGATTTATGTAAATAGATTTTCTATTAGTTGCACTACATAAGCACTTGCAGGATATGGCAGTTGACGTTATTTCAACCATTGCCGTAAGCCCGGCATTTTTTGGCATTTACAAGATTTAAGACATTAGCCTTGGCTTTAATGTTAAAAGCCAAGACAACGAGCTTGAACAATTTTAATTTTTTGCAGATCTAGCAATTAAAGTCGATAACAAGCAGACATGTAGAATCTTTTCAGTTGACCCTTAACCACAAATTATTATTCATGTCATCAAAATCGTTGACAATGACACTGTGCAAGGTGTAAATACTTTGTTTTGATTCATTGTCGGCCCATGGGCCAACAATTATAGTAAGCTCGATTAATTCACACCTGCGATATCAGGCGCATTTGCCGCCTCCATTACGCATGGCCCATATTTTAATAGTGCAGCGTCAATATATATAATGTCAGCACGCACTCTGGTCGATGAGAGTTAGCTAGGTGTTACTGTTGCAGCCAATAATCATTTGCTCGCTGTCGGTGGTCCGAGACCACCTGCTGCAATATTTCCGCCTCAGTCTACCTCGAGTGACTGCGCATGCATAAAGCCGGTCTTTGTAGAAGAGACGCCATAATAAAGCTATTACCGACGATAATATACCGAAATCCGAAATACTGCAATATGGGTAATGCAACGTGGTCTCATCATTTGTCCCGTGCTATGCTGAACCTGCTTACATAGTGCCTGGCGTTACTGTTCACAAATAGAACTTAGGGCCCACATGCTATGATTTTCGACGTTAATATCCGTTCCCATATTTAGTAGTAATTAAACAGAAATTTAACAATAAACGCATAAAGGTATACATTTGTTATGCGATAACTGGGCAACATTGGCGGATTTAGTAGCTCGTTTTTAATTAAAGAAAATCAAATAATTAGTTTCAATTATCACTTTGATAAAGTGATCCAGTTTCTTCACATTTGACTAGAGTTTTCACAATCCAAACTAAAATATTAACGTTGTATTAGTTTTAACTAAACAAAAAAAAACGTTAAAAGTGCGACCATAAATTTTCCACCACGTTGCTAAATATTTTTTTATTATAACTGTATTACTGTTTTTTTGCAACAAAGTCGAAGCGGGTCTGAAAGCGCTTACTATGGACAAGACTATCGATCTCTCTTTGCCGCCAGAAATGACTGACCGTGTGTCCAAAAAGACAGTACAGACAACCTTGATTTCTCAAAATGTCAGACATCGCGTGGGCTGAATATACACGTGTGGTGTGAGTGTCTATAGAATTATTCGTTGCCAATGTAGTGAATCTGTAGCATTAGCGGAGTTTCCGTTGGCTTAAAGTAACCTGGACGTTTTTCCGCCAGACGCCGCTCTCACAATGTCGCAGCGGATTACGTTTTTACAATCCCGCCGCCGCAGCGGCAACTCAATCCGTTGTCTGTTGAGACACTTTTTCAACCTTCGCGTTTTCAGTGATAAAACCCAATGCTTCGTCTACTACTTGGCGTGCACACGATCACTCACGTACAAGTTCCACGTACATGTAGAAAAAAGCTTTATTTGAGTCACTTAAGAGTAAAACAATTCAAGTGCTTCCGGCTACCGCCAGTCCGTAAAAGCCTCTGTACGTAAACGTTTTATTAGATCTTCATAATATTGGTGAAAGCAATTTCTTGTTTGCTTTTAAAGTTTAAATGAAAAAGTTTGCATCTACTCTCTTATGCTGCAGTATTTTTACTTTAGTTTTAAGTAACCCCCCCTATACATCGTACAATAGAAATGTCAAATCTAAAGGAAACTAAACAAAAAATTTCGCACATTTAATCCACAAAAAATTGTTAAAACAAATACCGGATTTTAATTTTGTTAAAAATTTTTATTTTTAGCGAAGTTATTAATTATTGAATATCGATAACAAAATATCTCCGTTACCAATTACGGCGTTACGTACACAAGTAAACCCTTCTGCTATTGTGCATTTGCATACATTTACAAACAACATCTGATTATAACAAAATTTTATTTTAACAATTCACCATTAATTGGCAATCAAACTGCCAAATTTCAATTTAATTCGATAAAGCAAACAACAGCTACAGCGGTTATTGTGAGGTCACTCCATAACACTTCAGTTTTGAGTCTTTAAGGATAACAGACACAAAGATCTGAAACTGAAGTGTTGAAGTGTTTCGAGGTGACCTCACCAGAGCACTTGTAACTATGGTTTGCTTTGGCAAATTAAACTGAAATTTAGCAGTTTGACTGCAAATAGGCAATGTATTGTTGCTGTAAAATTTTATCAGAATTAGATGTTGTTTGCTGAAGTTATGCAAATGTAGGGCCTACAATAGCA
>Ga0209367_1006457_pt1 | contig 16212 bp, 7 predicted proteins | sample WorMetLIZISLAND2_FD_187412 | JGI IMG/M metagenome (GOLD analysis project Ga0209367, IMG submission 187412) | Marine gutless worms symbiont microbial communities from Max Planck institute for Marine Microbiology, Germany - Olavius geniculatus... ... | reverse complement strand
TAACAGCCATATTTTGTCCATATATTTTGAATTAGCATTTTGTCAGCTACATCTGATAAAAATTTCGTGTAAATTGATCATCATTTGAGTGAATTATGAAAGAAATAAAAAGGGTGCCCGTTTTTTTAAACACAATGTAGAAAAATAGGTAAAATTGGTGCCACCATATATCAGATTTTTAGGCTAAAATGTGCCTCATTTGATTTCCGCTTACGGTGCATGCTCCCCTGAATCTAGCTGTATTTAAGAGCTTTTTGTTTAAAAAAAGTGGAGGAAGGAAAAAAATTTTAAAAAAGGGAAGAAGTAAGAAAACAACGAAAGAAAAGACGAAGAAAAGGGAAAAAGAGGAAAAAGAAAAGTAAGTAAAAAAAGTAAGTAAGTAAGTAAATTTGCATGGTGCGCAATGTCAAAAAACGAGCTGAAATCTGAAAGGCACTATATACGCTGTAGGTCGATGTCTGTCTTTACCGAGATGTAAGCAGATACATCAAAATCACGACCCTTTCCTTGCGAGTCTAACAAGTGCAATGACCATATAATTGCTGTACAATTTTCTGTAACATACAGCGGCATCATAACAGAGGCAGACAAGGAGCAATTATTCCACCTCATAAATTATACCCTGTCGAGAAACTTTTTTTCAGAATGCTAAATCTTAAACCAACTTTTTGGGCGTGGAAATTTTAGGGTAAAAATAAAACCTTTGAACGCCATAAGTTCTTCTATCAAAAATTTGGAGCTGTCTAAATGTGCAGTAAGCAGGCGGGAAAGATAACGCACCTCCAAGCTGCCGGCGGTTTCCTGGTCTTCATCTGTGTCTGAACCAGGGCACATGAGCGTAGGTCGGACAAATCAACGGCTCGTCGACGCACTGGGGCAGCAGGAGCTGCAGCATCAATGCTTGATTGACGACGTTCTTCTACCAGACCACCCACATCGTTCGTCACTGCCCTGGGGTTTTCACATCCATAACGTCAACATGGGTAGCTGTCATTATCCGATGCTGTGACGTCAATACACCAGACCACCCACAGTATTCATCTGGGATCCTACACCGCGCGCTGCTGCTGGCGGCTGGTCGACGAATTCACCTGCTGTCAATGCCGGGCTGCAGCGACCACCATGCCGGCGTGACGTCGGCAAACACTCAGTGACGTCATCGTGATTCTGACGTATCGGCGACGACAATGAAGATGACGTAGGCGATGACGTCACAGAAGCCGATGACTTTGGCGGCTCATGCTGCTGCTGATAATTCGACCCGATGACGTCAGGCTGTTGCGTCATCGCTACATCGGGTACCTGCAGCAGCCCGTTGTCACGTGACTTCGACGCTATTGAACACAGAAACACACAGATACATCTAGACAAAATCACGCAGACATACAGACAGATGCGCATACAGACACGCCGATCCATATACTTGAAACGCTCTGCCGACGTATTGGAGCGAAGACAATAGGAACTAGAAAGAAGACGCAAAAGATCGTTTTGAGAGCAAAATAACTCGGAGCAAAGTTACACGTCAGAAAGCAAATATAGAGCAAAATAACAGGATTACACGACATGGTTAACATGGAACGCTCTTTTTTGCTCTCTCAAAAGCAGCATCCGTTCTTCGTTTAACATTGGACGCCAGCTCAAGCATTTATCAACTTCTCGTTCTACTAGCACACTGAGCACGTTCGACATTTTATAGTTAATGCGTTATGAAAATCACTTAAATTACTTACTTACTTACAAGCATGCACACAGATATAATAAACAAACGCCAGGGCTGGAAAACCTAGGTTTTTTAAAAATAATTTTTAGGTTATGGGTTTCTTTAGGTTTATTAGGTTTTAAAAGTTTTAGGTTATTTTAGTTTTTTTTACTTTAGTGTCCAATAAAAACTGTAGTGACTGTACACACAATTACGACCCAAGAAAAACATATATTATAGGCTACACTCTCTTACAAGTAAAGTACGTAATGATGTGATTGACGTTATAACTCAAAAATTACGATTAAATATAAAATAAAATATGTAATAATTTTCACAACGAAACAAAAAATTTTTTTTAAACTTAAAGTAAACTTTTAAAGTTTTTTTTATAATTTCTAAACCTAAAAACCTAGGTTTCTTCGCATCAGTTTTCCAGCCCTGATAGATGCACATAGGAAATGGGCTGTGTACTAGGATATGGGCATATACTACACTTCAATAAATAATTTAACAACACCGACGTAGAACGTTGTACGACCGCGTCGTTGTATTGTGCTAGCAATGCTCTCTAAAATTACAGTTGAAACACCATTAAGTCAAAACGCCATCAAATCCTAAGCCGTGATACAAACTCGAACTGTCATTTGTTTGTGGACGTAAGCGACAGTAAGTAAGTAATTTCCGTATTTTCTTATTAGTTTCTTTCCCTTTCTTTCTCACAGACAGAACTCACGGATCATCGATTAGCTCGTGTCTTCTTTGGCGATGTTAACTTTGGTAAAGTGCGGCACATTCAGCCAAGCTAGCTTTGAAGCGCACAACAGATGTTTACTTACTTGCTTACTTAAACAGATTTTGTCTTGAGTCTACTATGGAAAACAGACAGACTGCTCGTAGAAAAAAACACTTTTTTAATTTAGAAAAAATTGTTTTTTTTCTCAATTTGCTGTACAGTAAACAACATTCGCACAGTGTAAAATGTGTTCCTTTTAGTTGAAAGTGTTTCAAAATGCACTTCTAGGTCAGACTCTGCTTGGACAGGCTATATAGTGGAGCCTATGGCGGTTCCTCAAATCTCTTAGCTAAACTGGAAAGAAACAAAAGAGGCAAAAAGGTAGAGTGAGGAAAGAAACATATTAAAAAGACACAGCAACTTCAGTGGCGTCTTAAAATGCGAAAAAAGGATCAAACGTATATAGCAGACTTTTTGTACGTTAGTCTTGGCTTATTCGATTCCTATTGTAATTAGTTTTTCTATTTGTTAAATAGTTTTTGACTATAAAAAAGACCAGACGCAAAGTCTTTAAAAAGTAAACACTTCCAGCCCCTGAGCATGCAGCTTCTGCCTTGCTGTAGCACGTGGAAATGCTGAACAAAACCTCAGCTATGCAGCTATGCAGTCGAGTCGCTTGCTTCAACAGCATTACGGCCGTAATTTCCTGTACAAAGTGCCATCAGTATGCCACGCTAGTTTTATCTGTCGTCTCGAGATGTAGTTTAGTTACTGTACGTGCGAAATGATTTCGGCGCATTTTATGTAAAGTACATAATATTACGTTTCCGGCGGGGGGAATGGCTCAGAGTTTACGACAGGCATGCAGGAGTGCACAGTCTCGTTCCGCATAGACTGACGATCTATATGTGTCGTTTGTTGTTAGAATTACACGGTTATACGCACACACAGACACTTTTGAGATACGGTAGTACTAATGCGGTTGTAGGCTGAGGCGTCTTTTTACAACCAATGTCGCTTTGCCGTCGTATCAATGTCATTCTCTGCCAAAAATTTCCAATTCCGTAAAAAGTTTTATCACAAAGGTTTTTTTTAAATTTTATGTAATTTTATATTACTGTGTACATATAGCCTATCACTGATAAATCACTAACACCCGTCTGCGGATTGTTCTGATGTGGTGAAATTTTTAATGATTAGTTAACTGCAAATTTTCCGCAGAAAGTATCAGTGAAAGTTTTGAAAGTCCGTCAGTATTTAATGAACTCACTGTGACAAAAATCCGACGGTCCAATTTTTTCACTCAGGGCGTGTCAACGATCTCGTTTATACATAGCGCACGGTATTGTACAGAGTAGATCTTGTCTCCACGACGTGGAATGGACTCCTGCGCGCATAAAGGTAGATTTATGGCGCGGCGCAGTCGAAATGAACAGCATGTTTTAACGTACAGTATTCGTAACTGCTCTGGCCATAGAATATGAAAGGGTCACGCTATATCGGAGAGTTATGATCTGAGATGATACGGCGGCTATTGGACTGACGCTCATAACGCTTCCGTCACTGCTCGCGTCTTCGTGGCTCTGTATATCTATTCATAATTACTGCGGCGCGATCGTGAAGAAAATATGGAGTTGGGACGGCTTCCGCATATAGAGGGTGGCGCGGCGCATGAAGAATAGATCTTATTATGTCGATCAATTGGACAGCTTTGATCATTGCAGCGAAAGGTGGTCGTGCTAAACACCATGTTCTCGTTTTGTTCATCATGACCACACTAAAATTCACTGCAATGATCGCGAAGCTAATCGTTTCCGAAACTGTCCGCGTGCTTGATCAACGTAAGTGTGGGCCTGTGTTTCGCTTTTTTACGCGCCACCCGGTTTATTTTCGCGTACCATGACGCTGGCGACTGTCGGTCTACTAAATATTTGACAACTCTGAAACACACGACGACCATTTGTATTTATCACATATCTCGCAGGGTAAAATGGGAAAGTAGGCTCAAAAAACAGGGCGGCCACTTTGTTTTACGGCTTTAGTTATTAGAAGTATTTATCAGATCGGCATCAAATTAGGCACAAATCAACGCTATTTTATTTTTGACATAACCGCGTAATTTATTCAAATCAAAATTGAAAAAAAACAGTAGCTATAATAAATTATTTCGAATAGTTTTGTTTAGTATAAAAAAAGATCGGCAAAGACGATTCCTCGCTGATAAATATTTTAAGTCGGGGAAAAAATTGCAGCTTACAACGTTTGTTGAGAAAGTTTGGGCCAGGAAAAACGTGAATCATCTGCTGAAAAAATAATTTTATTAGTGCGACAAAACGTCCGAAAGGTACTGGCCGTCTGCGATAAGTTCACATGTTGGAATTTGGAAAAAAACATCGAATTTGTGGAAGAGCTTATGCAGTCACAACAGTGCTCTGCATACATTTAATAAAAATCCGTGTAAAATTAGAAAATAAATATTTCACAGTTATCTGCCCGGCACATTGCCGTGCATGTTTTGGGCTAAAAATTTACAAATTGTCAGGATTACTGTCGTTAAATAAATAATGCCACTTCATTTTCGAAATTGTTTTAACGAATTGTGAGATAATGTAAGAACAAAATAAAATAGCATTAATTTTTGTCAACTTTAGTGCCGATATGGTCAATACTTTTGAAGTTACAAACCGTAAACCAAATTGGTCGTTTTGAGCCATCCGTTACACGGTTAAAAAAGAATCTCGTCTTTTCTCTCTCCTCCCCGTATGCTCCGTTCAGTCATCCAAAACACCAGATCATCCATCATCATCATTGTCATTTCATTTTATTTGCATAAAGTGAAACAATGTACAAACGGTAACTTCAACTGTATAGGACGTCCGGACAATCGAGGTTATTTAGTTGAAAAACTGATAAAGCAGACGGACGAGACTTACTGAATATAGGTGTAAATCTGGTTTTAAGCCACACTCAGGTCGTTAGTTCTATACTGAGTTGACGTTTCAGTGACCCGAAACAAGTAATTTGAGCAAAGCTCACGTGAATTGCGATAGCAGCGGTCCTGCCACTTTGGTAATCAGTTTAGGCCTACAGCAATAAGATATCTTGAAAGAGTACGTAAATTTGAGTCCTCCGTACGAAAGACTTTTTGAATTAAAAAGATCGAAACTTAGATTCGTAAAAATGTACGTTCTATGCTAAATATGTCATACGCAGGTTGTCCAGGTCCATTTCTAGCCATTTCGGCGCAATTCACTCTTAAAATGTGTGTCGCAGCCGAAAATTAAAAAAAATTCCCTTAAAACCTCTATTTTGGGGGTTCAAGGTCATTCAAGGTCGTCGACGTTGACACCAATAAAAAGCTTGTCACTATTGAGCCCAGTGGACACGTACGCGTCCATGAGTTATTATGTCGTCTGATTTGAGTCTTGAGAAACATGTTTCAGTCGTCAGTGCTACCTGCTTCTTTCATCTCAGACAGATTCGTCGTGTCCGGCAGTCGTTAAATGTCGGGTCGGCTAAAACTCTCGTGCAAGCATTTATAACATCTCGTGTCGACTACCGTAACGCTGTGCTAGCTGAGTCGCCGAGAATCATAACAGACAAGTTGCAGAGAGTGATGAATTCTGCTGCCCGCGTCGTCACTAACACTCGGTAGTACGACAGTGGTTTGTCGCGATTAATGCATGACGAGCTTCACTGGCTTGATGTCACCGATCGAGTACGATTTAAGCTCGCAGTGTTCATGTATCGATGTCTCCATGGAACTGCTCCGCCGTACTTGATAGACAGTTGTACACTCACATCAGAAGTCACTGGCCGTCAACATCTGCGTTCTGCCACTCAGCGGAAGTTGGTCGCACCGCGCTATCGATTGCACAGTTTCGGTCGTCGGCGCTTTTCTGTGGCGGGCCCGTCGACTTGGAACTCGCTGCCAGACAGTCTTCGTGACCCAGAACTGAGTCTCAATACTTTCAAACGTCAACTGAAGACGTACATTTTTGCCAGATATTAATGAACAAAATGTATTAAGCGCATTAGAGATGTTTTTGAGTATGCGCTATATAAATTTACACTTTACTAACTTTACTTACTATTGCTTGTTACGATAGGCAGCATGTCTGTGCTTATCTGCAACCGTTTTCACGCTACACGAGATAATTGCGGTAAAATAACCACTTTAAGGGGTGGTAGCTGCATATGACGCCCGCCTGTGCCGGTTGCTAAAAATTTCATACGCAGGTTGTCTTGGTCTATCTCAAGCCATTTCGTCACAATTCAGTGTTGAAATGTGCGCTGCATCTGAAAATTGCGAAAAATTTACTAAAAACCTTTTTTGGAAGGGGGGTTAAAAGTCGTTCAAGGTCATCCATGTTGATAAATCTAAAAAGCCTGTCACCAGTGCTTGTTATAATAAGCAGCATGTCTGTACCTATTTGCAACCGTTTTCACACTATACAAGCCAATAGCGACAAAATAACGTCTTTTAGAGAGATACCCCTCTTTGACGCCCTCGTTCGAGGGAAACCCCAGCACCCACGGGCACGAAATTTTGTCCTGATAAACTAAAGTCCTTGGGGCAGCCCACAGTGAAAATTTCGTGATCCTGGCTTGCACCGTTTTCATACAGTCCACGAGTGTGAGAGACAGACAGACGGACAGACGTTTAGACGATGGCTAAGACGCGCGAAGCATTCTGCTATCGCGCGTAAAAAATCCGTTGATCGGCTGTGCTGTACAAACGATCGAGACTTCACGGCTTTAATCATTGGACGTTGATGGCGATGCGACTCAGAGAACCAGACGAGTATACAGTATGTACTAGTTACAGCTTTGCTAATGTGGGCATAACGAGTACACAATACGAACTTTTACCACTCCAGACAGTGCTGTATCGTAGACCGTCGTTTGCTCGATGACGCACGACTGCAGCCAAAAGTTGTGAAAACAGTACTATTGCGATATAATTGAATCAATTTAAACAAATATTCTGTTGACCAAAAGTTGTTGTACAATGAAAATTTTATGTGTGGTGAATTGGCGATACATTATCATTATATGCTACAGTATTTAATGTATTACCGTATCCGGGACTTCTAAGAGAAGACCGCAACTTCTTTTTATGTCTCTGTTGATCTGTTTTACTGCGACTTGACGTCAGTAGCGACGGTTCATTGGTTTAGCTACATGGAAGAAGACGCAAATCCTGACAGGCGTAATGAGCTAACAGCGATGCAGGCTATCTGACTCTGCGTTCATTACACTAGCAGTAACAGTAGTCCTCCGTTCGTTGTCCATTTCGTGCCGTGTCCGCTAATTAATCGCTATTTATAGCATCATCAGCCTGCGTGCAAGCGACGAAGATCCCGGATGTAGCAGGTGCTCGCCCTGCAAACCGTCGATCCTCTTAGTTACAGACGATCGTTTGAAGATCCACCCGACAGTGACGTACGCAGAGAGGCATTGAGGTGGTGGTGGGTGGCCCGGGTGGGTGGTCAATATCCCACTGAAGATAAAATGTTTAATGTACATTTTATAGCCCATTACTATACTGATCGCAGACGTAAAACTGTCTGTTGTAATGTTTTGCCGTTTTTGGCAAACAGAGTTTTTTTGTGTTTTATACAGCGTTAAACGCTAGGGAGTTTAGAGTGTTCCAGATCTCCTAAAATGAATAAAATAAAGGAAAAAAATAGAGAAAAACAGTAGCCTCGAGGGATGAAAAAGACATATAATATAAAACTTTGAACCCTCATTGAGAAATCCTGTTACGCTGATGACTTTATGCGGGTGATACCAAAATTATTGACTGCGGATGTTTAAGTAATAGCGTGTTTACCTCTACATGTATTACTGCAACCCGAGCCCATTCAAGCCAAATACAATCTAGACTTTCACTATAATAGCCCATAATCCACCACCCATTTCCCGATTGTATGAAAAAGACCTAACACAAATAAAAAACATGCGGCATAGACAAGAGACAGATTATATAATTATTCAGTAGACAGAAACGGTACAATGATGACTACTTCATCGTCAACTAGCAAAACGAAAAGACAAAGAAGATAAAAATAGGTTGATCGGGGATCGCATGTAAACACCGCAGGCTTTTTCGGCTTCGCCATTTATAGTGAACACCTATTGTCGTTGTCTGTCGCACTGTTTTGCAAATTATGCCATAAATTATAAACCTCAATTTACACTAAAATCATACGTTTATTTTTGTTAAATCGGGATTACACGTAAAATACGAAATAACCATGAACGAGCACTTTCGTTTTTTTACGTATAACCACTTTCTGTCTTTAAACCAAGCGTAATGGTTGTACAATGTTTTAAAACATTTTACCGCGTCTTGGCGGAAAACATTTGGCACAGCTTTTAGGCGTAATTACGTGCAGAATAAAACGCCAAAAATTGCGAAATATTCTTGACAATGTTTTTCTTTTTCTACGTGTGACCACGGTCCACAGCCTTGCTTCGGTAGCGGTCGGCCCAAGCAGTCGCCTATTGTCAACTTCGTGCTTTTTTTACCTGCAGCTTACATTGTTACGATCCGCGAACAAAAACACCCATGCCTGCTTTTTTCCTTTCATGCTACTGCTTCTGCTTTGACTTCAGACGTGATACGAGGCGTACTTATTGTTTCTCTGTCTAATATATACGCATGCGACATTGCACGTTAACTGCGCAGAGTCTGCATGGAAGAACTACGTTACGTTCAGCTATATGTCTCACATATTTCTGCTGGAAACTTTCTATAGCGCTCACACCTCATGACCAAGGACATCAGTATAAAAACTTAGTGACTGGCACGTGATAACGTGCTCTATATTTTTGAGACACCTAAAATAATAGTAACAGCGTACAAAATATAGCCTGTTTGTATTTACCAGCTATACAATAAAGAAAATGTATCTATCATCACGCAAATTAAATTTGACATAAGCTATTCTTAATATATATCCGGGCTAATACAGTTACTGTTGTTTTTGTTGTTAAATAACCACAGTTCAACAATTTTATCCGCAGCCTGTATTCCCAGTATTAGTGTTTGTTGTGCGTACTCTGACGTCTACGACGAAACGATGAGGAAGAACGTGGACGATCGCATAAAATGTCGGTTTTCGGCGCCGACATCTCTACCTGTTCAGATATGTTCTACATCTCACCGCGGTCTGTATATACGCAGAGTCCCAGAGCTCACTGAACGAAGCTTGCTTGATTTCTTCGCTGACTGACTGGCTGTCTCATTAATCTCTATGCTAAGAACGTGTAGTGTCTAGGGAGGGAGGCTTTGTATGATAGCGCCTCTGTACCTGTGACTATATTCCAGAAAGTGTCAAATACTGGAGCTGTGCTATACGAGTAGTGTTGTGAGTCGTGGGTAACTTACCGGTAATTTACGGCTTAATTACCGGTGAGTTACCAGCGACGTTTGTTACCGGTAATTTAACCACACTATATACCAGTAATTTAAATATTCGCGTACTCGTCGACTACCTTAACAAGTACTCGAGTACAGGTACTCATTCGATAAACAAGTAAGTAAGTAAAATTGCTATAAGCCTACTTTAATAATTACTTATGTTTATGTAACTGCATTTTTACACGTCGACCTTGGATTTGCAAAAATGTGTTAATCATTGCAAACGTAGAATTTGTTATTTTATAAACTAAAATATGTATCCTTAAATGTGACCATGATATAATATCGTTGGGCGAATTTTATTTTGCAATTTTGTAAATATCATGTTAAATATTTTTGCAAAAAATAAACGTTTTCTTTTGTGAAAGTAGTCACGCCATTAAATATTACTCAATCGTAATTTCAAGTATTTAATAGGCAGCACAACCCTACAGTCAAATCCTACCTTGTCACCTGTAGCAGTGAGCTATGGTTTCCATACTGCTAGTGCTGTGTGATTGTCACTACTCAGCATGTGAAGGTGCCAATGCTGAATATTCCACAGCAATGCGACATCAGCGCGTGTACTCAGCCAGTCTCTCCATCTTGACTACGGCCACTGCTTTCACCTGTTGGCAGATTCTCGCCGGTTGTCCGATAAAGCTCAAACAACACTACATCTATCTGTTAATGATTTGCTACAGCAAATCTACAACATCCTGGCATCACCTTGGCATGTCGAGATGCTCTACCGCTTGCTGCACGATTTGTTGTAAAACAACTGCCCAACGAATCGATGTGCTGCAATTTGATTTTAAACGAATAAACGCTAAAAGCAAATTGCTATAAACGTTCTCTAAGGCAAGAGCAATCGGTGTATTAATTTTTAGCTCAGATTGTCAAAAGTCAACAGTCTGACACATGTTACAACAAAATTTGCTCCATGTTGCTTTACATTTACAAATTCGGTTTGTTCCGCGTTATTTGCCTTACTTCAAAATATTATCCAGTGATGTTTAAAATCAATTTACTATATATGATATATCGCAGATTGCTCTAACAATGGATTAAAAGTTTATTAATCCAAGTAAAATATTTTCACAAATAATGCTTATACACATAATTTAACTCACATTTAGGCTTAGCGCGTAATTTCAACGTAAACGTCTGGTCGACTAAATGAAAGTCCTGATAATGACAAACTAGGCCTACGTCAGGTCCAACAGCAAAATAATTGTAGTTGCTATGACGACGGCTGCATGAGTTTCTGTCATCGTGTTCTTGTGTCATCATTAACTGGAACAAATTCGCATCTGTAGGCTATGCACAAGTCGCGTGTTTGTCAAGTTGCTGCTTTTGCTTTGACTTCAAACTTGAGGCCCAATACATGTAATTGTTCCGCTGTCTAACATTTACTCACAGTAACTGCACAGAGTCCGCATGAAAGAGTTCAACGTTTCAGCTGCTGCTTTTATTCGTATCTTTCTGGCGGAAACCTAAATAGCGCATACACAAGTTGCAACTCGCGACAAAAGCACTTGATACAATGATTGGCATGTCGACTTACTAAGCATAATGATTTCAATATGAACTGATCTCCTAAAAGGCCTCCACATGTTTCATGCAATACGTCCATAAAGCGCCCGCGGTTATGTAAAACAATTACACGCCCTGCAAACAACTTTGGAAAAAAATGCACCTCTATAATCAATACTGATCACAAACTCCTGAACAAAAGACACTTGTCCCTAAAAACGACAAAAGTCGATAAATTATATTGCAATTCAGTGACCATTTTGTAATGGAAAAAACGAAAGAGCGAAAGTAAAAACAGGGCAGCTTGCGGAATGGGCAACGCGTGCATGGCTGTTACCCAGAAGTCTCCAAAATGGTCTGGACATGTTGCATGCACATTATTATAATCATTTTTTTATCGTTTTAAATATGTTTAATAAAAACGCTATAATGGTCAAAATGTATAAATTTAACCTCAAAAAGTACACTATTATTTACTATTTGCTTTTTTCAGACACTTTTACGGGTGTTTGAATTTTTTGTCCTTACACCACCACTTCTGCAAATTGCGCAGAACCTGTCATTATTATGTTAAATATCCTTTTTTCTCTAACCCTATTTAAAACTTGAGTTGTTTTTTTCTTGCACAGTGCACTTTGCTGCATGACTGTTAAAATATATCTTGTTGTAGCTTTTTTATTTTTAATAATTTAAAGTACGGGGTCGCCACTAATATTTTCTACTGATAGCTTTTCATTGGTATTCAGTCCCTTCAAAGAACCGAATCCGGCCCTCAGCATTAAGACAGAAGATCACTGGAACTGAAAGATAGAGATGAGTGGAAAGATAAAGAGTCGGCGTAAGGTAAGGCAGGGAGCTGCTATATGGTTTCTGGAAACACGGAACGATAATTGCACGCGTCGCAGCATCCGAACTTCAGATGAGAAGAGCAATGTATTTGTAGTAACGCGTCAAATTTCAAACTGGTTAATTACTTGACTCGGGCGTATATAATAACGACGCTATAATGGTGATGGGCCTATTCATAGCGTTGACCAACAGGAAGCTTAATAAATAGATTTAATGTTAGGAATTATGGGCACGTAGGCATACAATATGAGATATGAAATAAATTTACTCATATCTTGCGTAATGAATTCTTTACATAAATACATTAAATTAAACTCACATTTCTGCACGGCAAAGGTTAGGCTCATCATCATTATCATCGTCGTCGACGTCGTCTTCAATAGCAACAGCAACAAAAACGATTATACGAGCAAGAATTAATTCGTCATTTTTTTCGTAATAGACAACCGGAATATAGGTTGTCTACCGCACGAAATCAAATCTGATATTTTATATATTTTTTATTTTATTAACAACAATAAATTAACTGAAAATGAAAGTTGCGATAAGATCGTTTATTGCGGTAATTAGCAATAGGGGCGTAGTGGACGTTTATGCAAAACAAAATGTTCAATGGCTCAAAACGTTTTTAATGTTGATTTGAGTTACTTTTACGTTAGTCATTTAATCCAGTAATAATAATCTCCGGACTCGACATGCACGCAGAGCAACTACGCTAACAAAGATCAAGGTATTACTCAATTAACTATTCGCTTACGCTAAGCCACTCCGTCGAACAAACAAACGAAAAAAACGGCAAACCGATGATAATAACGTTGATCCTAGGTGATTTATAAGTCGCCAGCTAATGAAATAGAAATAACACCTCTCTAACACGTTTTAAATTTACAAATGTGCGAAAAATAAGGAAAATATTCCTTGAACTTTCGCACACTTTGCACTTTATTTTAAACCTGTAATATCTACAACATGGCTTAATAAGTTACATTTGGAAGCACTGTAAATTTATGTCACACATTTGCGACACAACTCTGAATAGATAAATATGTCGGCCCTGTGCCAACATTAGGCGACCGTCCGCCTGACCTATGATCTTCAGAGCAGAAAATTAACATAATGGCTACTTCTGCCCTGGGAGATGTTTACACAGATTTGGGGTTTTGTGCGCCATTTTGTTTCTGAGTTAGAAGCCCGTACCGGACAGACAGACGACAGCCACAGAGACGGACGGACGGACAGACACGTATTGCGTCCCTAGATAAAGTGAGGACGACGTCCCACTCGCCTCCATACGTCATCACATACCTGGTTCTATTCACTTGTGCGAAGTGCAATAAGCGAAGACCTATTGAAAGAAGCACTGTAACGGTGGCGTGCAGCGGGGATTATCGTGTAATAGACCTTGCGTCACGGCTGTCTGTCTGTCTGGCAGCCGCAGGGCATCTGTCTCAGACGCCGATGCTGGATCGCTGGCTTCAGAGGCTGGCAGATCGACTACATCACGCCAACTGCGTCTTGATCTCTCGGCGCCGCCGCTTAGACCCATGCAGCTGCTGACCAGACGACATTTGCAGCAGCAGCATGCAGCGCCAATTATCAATAACGCCTTACTGACGCATCAAACGCACCAAACGCGCGATGTTTACATAGGGCCTTAATGTTTATATGTTAATTGCTAGACATTTGCGAATTTCTGAAAAGTATTTAAATAATTCTTTGAGGTTAAGTGAATGCTTTTTTCTCACAAGATGCGACTGAGCTTCGTTAAGCATGCTAATGTGAGTGATGGACGAACAGACGGATTGACTGACAGATTGACTGCCTGACTGACTGAGTGGTGTTTACAACCGTGCTTTTGTATGACGTCACACGTTACGCTGCTGAATTACACAGCTGGCGATGTATTTCACCCAAAATTCGGGAATGTTTCGGTGCTCCGCGAATCGAAGATTTTATGCGAAGCTAATTACTCCAAGAAAATTACACTCCAACGTACCGAACCTACATGGCCACGATACGTCAACGTTACAGACGACAGACGGACGGACGGACGGATGAACAGTTGCAGTACGGCGCTTTGCACTTTACTAATCGCGAGATAATAAGCCGATGAAGACTCGATCGGTCAAGTGGATGACGGCTAACGTGACTGTTGCGTGCTGCATTCGCCAGTCATCACGTCATCTGACCAACGCTTACCTACCACTTGGAAATTGTTCTCCACTTCGATCACACAGACGAGATTTCGCCCAGACGAGAGCGGTCATCCTCACTGAAAGCTTTGGGCCGGCTACAGGTGAACATATTAAAGTTACCACGCAGCCTACCCATGGAGGGACGGCCAGACTGAGTTGGCCCGCGTGGCGTGGCTAAATACTAAGACTGTATACCCGCGAGCTGTCACCCATCTCAGTACTAACCCGACTCGATGTACAGCAACTTTGTGATATGACAAAACTAACAAAAATCCCAGCTGTCGCTAGGGTGGGGCCGACCGTACTGGTTGTCACTGACCTTGAAAGTCATCGAAGGTTATTGATTTATATGTCATTTGAAAGCCAGTATGCGACTTCTTATCAGTGATCAATAGCAACCTAAACCTTGTCTTTTACCGTTTAGCCACAGTATATCCGTGACAGACAGACTGACTGACAGACGGACGACAAGCACGACAAATAACCGATCTTTAAGCTTACAGCTTAGCGGTCGGCTCAAAAACAAATTGCGTGTGATTTCTGGACATCGATCATACAGCTATTAGTTGCGAGAATAACGCCATTGATACAACAAGCAACTTTTAATGGGTTGATTTCAGTATAGAACAACTGAACATTATTTACAATTTTCTCTCTACATGACGTACAGGTAAGAGGGATAGTAACCATGCACAAAAAAGTTACACGGCATTGATAGACTGCAGTGGCAAAGAAAGGCAACAGAGATTGTGCCTGGCAGCAATCAATAAGTTTACGCTGGCGCGACGAAACCCAGTAAACTAAGCCAAACTTCCGGCTTTCCGCCGGCGCTTGTTCCTAGTTCTTGGTCACGTGACGTCGTCGGCCGTTTAGTTTTCATTAGGCACTAGGCAGCGAATTACTTTGCAACCTTGGATAAACTTCTACATCTATTCTATGCGCACGTTATAGTAACGTTTGTGAGAATAATAAACATCGCACATCTATTATCTGGTCGCATCTGCAGAATGTCAGAGGATCGAAAATTAAAGTCGCATATATGGAATTTTGTCGACAACTTTATGGGTGCTAATCTTGTTTTTATCCCCCTCTCACTTTCCATAATCTAGTTTTCACAGCGGGTTTGGGCAAAATCCGGCCAAGAAACGCATTTTGATTCAATGTGATTAAAAAGTGTTTAAAATATTTTTATATAGCTGAGCAAAGTTGTCTCCTGGACGGAACACCGTATATCACTTAGGTCTACTTTAGATTAATCGTACAACACGCTGCAAGAGAGACAGATCTGCAACAAAACACATCGGAAACAAGACGTCAATATGTTGTACAGTTTGCCGTTCGACTTGTCGTTCAACAATTCCGCCACAAATCAACGTTTCGGAGTTCGGGCATTATTGCACAAGAATGAAGTTTAGCATTCCAGTTGATATTATTAGCACTGACCGTGGGGCTTATCAAACACTCCCACACTGAAGTAAAACCAAACCCCCTCGGACATAACTTTTCCCGTAAAACAGAAAGTCCCTCTAAAGTCAAGGTAGCACAGAGACCCAACCCCCAAAAATAGACCTGGACCGGACCCCGGCTTTATCTCGGGCAAGTACAGGAAGAAAGGGGAGGTTCTGTCTTAAGGCGGGGTTGTGTTTTAGGGGGTTTTGTCTTACACCGTCGTCATAGGCGGGAGGGTTTTGTCCTGGAAGGGGTTATGTCCGGGGGGTTATATCCGGACACCCACACACACACACACACACACACACACACACACAGTGCGGCTGGCTGCTATGAG
>Ga0209367_1006456_pt1 | contig 16213 bp, 7 predicted proteins | sample WorMetLIZISLAND2_FD_187412 | JGI IMG/M metagenome (GOLD analysis project Ga0209367, IMG submission 187412) | Marine gutless worms symbiont microbial communities from Max Planck institute for Marine Microbiology, Germany - Olavius geniculatus... ... | reverse complement strand
TGGATTTCAGATCCTGCTGAATGGTTTTCATCCATGTAATACGAGGACGTCCCAGTGGTCTCGTCCAGTTTCCTGCGGGGGAAGCTGTTAAGATCTGTTTTGCATCTGTTTCATCAGGCATTCGTGACATAGGCTTAACATATTCATCCCGGTGTCGACGGCGTCTGGTTGTTGTTCGTGTCTGCGCTCGTGTTCACGCCGTGACCTTACACGATACGGATCATGCAGCTTCTCCGTGTCCTGTTCTGTAGTCTAAATTCATCACTACGATTAGTCGTCCAACACCTTTGTATTTCTGTAGTCATATCAAAAGTGAACCGTTTCACAGGGCTATGTCGCTAACTTGTCTTTGCACGTTCGTGATACCCTAGCTTTTTCGGCGGCGTTGTCGGTTAAAAAATGGGTGTAGGTAAAGTCGGTCGTGGTAAAGTCGATCTGGGAAAACTCGGTCTAGGTAAACTCGGTTTCCGCAAAGTCGGTCGATGGGGCCGTAAACTCTGTCGAGGCAAGATGAGCAAAAACGCGTGACTTACAGCAGACATACTAATAATGGTCTAGTCATAAGCTATGTTTTGCTGAGTCATTTATATAACATTTGAGAGTTACCAGATCGAATAACTTTAAAACGGCACCACGTACGGCGGCAAAGTTTTGCAAGCATGAGACTCGTGTCGTACTTGGCCGTGCTATAGGTTGCTGCGGGGTCGTCCGTTTGAGAAAATTCAAATTTTTAAAACATTCTTTGCTGCCACGCCTTCTATGCCGGCTGCACTGTGCACTGCAGCGCCGCGCAGAGGCTTGCCTGCTGCTGCTGCTGTAGTGTGTGCGGACTGCGGAGCTGCAGCATTCGCGGACCCAGATCTGCGGAATCCGGAATGAAGGCCGTAGGCCGAGGTGAGGCCCGAAGCGCCGAAAATCAAGCGAAGCATAAACGTGTTTGTGGTGTCGATCGCTCAACTGGCTGAATATAATTTTCGGGAAATTATGCAACTTACTTCAAAGTGTAAAGTCTCACTCTCGTTGTATGCAATCGTAATGTCAAATTTACTAACAAGTGGCACGAAAGCATTAGGATTGTCGTTATGACATTTTCGATCAAACAAGGTATCGACCGAGTTTACCGCCCCATCAACTGACTTTACCGGAACCCAGTTTACCTAGACTGAGTTTACCTAGACCGACTTTACCACGACCGACTTTACCGGCTCCCTAAAAATGTTTGGAGCAGCAAGTTGCTAAACTATTATCGACAGACAGCTGCAAATTTCGGCCAAAAATGTACAGATGCTCAAAATTTTAATTCTCAAATTTGCAAACCTAATTTTGAACAAATTAATTTGACTAAAAAAATTTTTCGACAGGCTAAAATTTAGAGGGGAACAGTTGCCTTTGTCGCCTTCTCTGTTTGCCACGACGCTACTAGTTTTGCTACAAAAACGGCCAATATAAATTATTGCACTAAACTAAATTTAATTTTGTTTGTGAATCCTTTAAAATGATTTCCGTCTTCATATGTCGTAGTCTTATTTTTGAACTTTTCCAAGGCTAATAGGAAAGTTATCGACAAGCTGAAATTTAGGGGGAGTTACGTTTGTCGCCCTTCAGTGCCACGATGACACTAGCTTTGCTCTAAGAATGGGCGAACATAAATTTTCCAGTATTAAACGAAATTCAACTGAAGTGAACACTATTGGCTGTGTGCAGCTGCTGTCGCAGATGCTGCACTGTGCCGACCTGAGCAACCCGACGAAGCCGGCTCACATCTACCGCGAGTGGGTGACGCGTGTCATGGAGGAATTCTTCAGACAGGGCGACCGCGAGCGAGCACTCGGCTATGAAGTTAGTCCGATGTGCGATCGCAGCACCGTCAAAGTTGCCAACGCTCAGGTCTGTCGGCGCCTCACCGGGCGTACCGGTATTGCAAAATGTGTAGGCGTATAGTCTATAGCAGAAGTGTTTTTACGCGCGAGAGCTAGCATAACTATAGCTATAGCGCGTATTAGCTATGGTAATTCTGTCTTGATGTCTGTCACGTCCCGGTAGGCCTATCGTTCCAAGACCAGGTAAGACAGAGACTTCTGGTTTACACCATATGATAGCTTAGTGTATCTAGTATTTCGTGACAAAATTTCATGCTACTGGGTGAAGGGAGTCCCCACGAACAAGGGAAAAAAGCGTTATTTTTCCGTTATTGGCTCGTCTAACGTGACAGTAAATCTCAGCCAATGCTCATGAAACGCGCCAGAGCCTATAGCAGTTCCTGTTGGCAGATAATCTTGGTCTATCTCCACCCATTTCGTCGCAATTCGTCTTTTTTTGCAGCCGAAAATCGAAAAAAATCACTAAAACCTTTAGTTGAGGGTTCAAGGTCATCAATGTTGATATTATTAAAAAGCACGCCATTGGTGCTTGTTGTGGTAAGCAACATGTCTGTGCCTATCTGCAACCGTTTTCACGATAGACGAGCTAACAGCGGATAAATAACCACTTTTAGAGGGGTTCCCCTCTTTGACACCTGGCGCAGGCCTCCTTGAATCTAGAGCGTCCGGCATTGACTGCTAAAATCTACATTTAATGCTGAAAATTTCATATGCAGGTTGTCTTGGTCTATTTCCAGCGATTTTGGCGCAATTCACTCTTGAATTGCGTGTCGCAGCCCAAAATCGCGAAAAATTCGCTAAAACCCCTTATTTTGGGGGGTACGTTCAAGGTCGTTCAAGGTCATCGATGTTGACATTCCTAAGAAGCTCGTCGCCAGTGCTTGTTATGATAAGCAGCATGTCTGTGCCTATCTGGGACCATTTTCACGTTAAACGAGCCAGTAACGGCATAATAACGTCTTTTCAGAGGGGGTGCCCCTCTTTCGCCCCCCCTAGTTCGTGGGGACCCCTTGACCTAGAAACATGAAATTATGTCCCGAAGTACTAGAGTCTCTCGGCTATCATGCGGTGCAAACCCGAAGTTTCTATCTCACCTGGGCTTGTAACAGTACCAGGACGTGACACCAGGACAGACGGACATACGGACGAACGGACAGAATTACCGTAGCTAATACGCGCCATAGTAATAATATCGCCATATGGCGAGGCGAGTAAAAATGGTTGCAGACAGGCACAGACATGCTGCTTATTATAACAAACGCTGGCGACGTGCTTCTTAGGAATGTCAACATCGACTACCTTGATGACCTTGAACCGCTAAAATAGGGGGTTCTAGTAAATTTTTTGCGATTTTGGGATGCGACCCGCAGTTCAAGAGTGAATTGCATCGAAATGGCTGGAGATAGACCAAGACAACGTTTTGGTCTATCTCCATATCTGTGTATGAAATCTTTAGCATTAAATGTAGATTTTAGCAATTTAAGTCCGGACCCTCTAGGTTCAAGAAGGCCTGCGCACGCGGGCGTCAAAAAGAGGTACCCCTCTAAAAAGTGGTTATTTTGTCTGCTGTTGGCTTGTCTAGCGTAAAAATTGTTGTAGATACAAGTAAGCACAGATGTGGTGCTCAACATAACAAGCACTGGCGACGAGCTTCTTAGGATTGTGAACATTAATGATCTTGATTGACCTTGAACTCTAAAATAGGGAATTTTTAGTGATTTTGGATGAAGATTACCTGCGAACAGAAACTGCTATATATAGGCTCTCTCGCGTCTCATGAGCATTAGCTCAGATTTCTTGTTACGTTTGGTCTGGTTATATTTTTTTCTCTTTTCACTAAAAAATTTTTTACTTCTCAGGAGACATGCGCAATCAACCATCCCCCTAAATACGCTTCAGAGTTTAACGTCATCTTTCGTTTCAAACTTCTTCACGAATATGTATGGATTATGTTATTTTTGACTCAACTTTTGAGTGATAATAGTGCCTAATAGGGTGTTTACACGATCAAGCAAACGTCCAGCAAACGTCCAGCATTAGCACGTGTGTTTTGAATACATTCGCTGGAAGTTTGCTGGACGTTTGCTGGATCGTGTAAACACCCCATAACTGGTGGAGTAAGCCTAACGGTAATGAATATCTAATAAAAATCGTCTTAACTTCGAACGTTCGAATAAGTTTTTAGGATCATTAAAGCCATTAGCAAACTTCTTTCGTACAACTTAATTTCAGCGAATGCCAAATTTAGTGCTGCTGTATGTATTTTCGTGCATGTCCAATAAAAAAAACTGAAGCATCTGCGCAAAACAACTTATTTGTGTTATTATAGGCCGCGCGTAGCTTACGTTTTGGTAACGGGGGTCTTAAAGTTTGCTGGCGTTTCTTTTTTTTCGTCGCGAGATATCCGAGCTTTGTCGACCGATGGTCGCGAATCTTTGCCGCGTGATCGGAAGTGTGTTCGATTGAATAATTTACGTCTCAAAATTTTGGCGGCCTTCTCCCCCCCCAAAAAAAAATTGCGGGTTAAAACATACAACATTTGGCGCGATTTTGGACGACTTCAGACTATGACCGCGATAACGAAAGGACATCAAAAATCGGAAGCCTGAAGTCGCGACGTAAATGAACCGAACTGAACTAAACTTACACGGTTTGGTTTTTGACGAACACTGACCAGTGGGCAAGCAGGGCGAGCTCATTGGTCACTGATTGACGCATACGTGAGCGTAGTCACGTAGGCCACCGACGCCAGGTGCCAAGAGCCCCGCGCCCCGAAGGGGCCCTGCGCTACGGCGGTGATCGCCTCAACGGACGACAGATCGATCGACTAATGTAACCATTCTTCATCGCCTTACAGGATGGATTATTATCACAACTTGGACCCAATTAAAAGGTCCAGAAAATGTTGGCGGGACGCTGAAATCTATAGTCCAAAAATTTTTTCGCGAGCAGAGCGAGCGAATTTGTGGGCCTAAACAACGCAGAAGATACAGCAAATGTTGGCCTATCCTACAGTTTGTAGTGTAGTGTGATCACGGGGTCTTCGCGGATAAGTCAGTGCCAAGAGCCCCGCGCTGGCAAAAGTCGGCCCTGGCCGACGTCGTTATACATATAAATGGTGCCTACTGTAATGCATTATACTGCTTGCTCATTGGTCAAGTTCGTCAAAAACTGAACCATGTCAATTCACTGTTTATTTCAGTTCAGTTACATCGCTGGACTATAAATGATCTTTCCGCGTTCGGCAAAAAAGTCCGGCGATCTTTGGTCAGTTAACAACATAGTTTGGGCTGTGCATTTTAACCCACAAAAGTCGACTTTTCGATGTCGGAAGACCATATCTCGGCTTCTGGGGAGTGCTGCACCCTAAAATTTTTACACGCGCTAGAGAATAACCAAGCCTTGCTAGCGCATACCCCAGTTATCTGCCAGTTTTTACCGCCACGTTTCGCTCTGTGATAGACAGTACAAGAAATTTGAGCTAATGCTCACGAGACGCCCGAAAGCCTATAGCAGTTTTTGTTCGCAAACTGTCGGTCTACACTGTATTTACAGCCATTTCGTTGCAGTTCATTCTTGAAATGTGCGCTGCAGCCGAAGATCGCAAAAATCAATAAAATTCCTTATTTTGAAAGTTCATGGTCTTTTAAAGTTATCGACGTTGATACGACTGAAAACCTCGTTACTAGTGTTTGTTGTGATAGGCAGCATGCCCATGCCTATCTGCAACCGTTTTCACAAAAGGCTGGCCAACAACGGTAAAATAACGACTTTTACGGAGGTACCGCTGTTTGATGCCTTCATGCGCATGTTTCCTTAAACCTAGAAAATCGAGACTCGGACCGTCGAAATCTATGTCCAATGCTGAAAATTTCGTACGCAGCTTCTCCAGGTCTATCTCAATTGATTTCGGGGCAATTTGCTCTTGAAAGGTGACTCGCATCCCGAAATCGCTAAATATCCATAAAACCCCTATTTTGGCGTTCAAGGTCATCTAAGGTCATTGAATTCGGTAGCAATCGAGAGCCACTAGTGCACGACTTTCTATTAGTGATTAATAGTAACCTAGGCCCTATCCCGCACCGTTATTGAGATACAGCGACTTATTGGCTAAAAGTCGCAATTTCCCCCCTCTCATTTAGCGCTGTCGTTTGGGGTGACCCCCTTCGAATTTATGGAAAAGCTTTACTGTTCTTGAAACGAGTCTTTCAGGCAGCTTACGGTGAAAATTTGGTGATCCTAGCTTACACCGTTTTTGACTGATCTACCCGTTTGACGGACGGACGCCCAGAATTGCGATGGCTAAGACGCGCTAAAGCAGTAGCTGCTTTCGCGCATAAAAATATAGGGGCCAATTAAGGGCAGGCCTACGTGCGGCGACCGTTTATAGTCGCACATGTGCGATCGAGCGGCGGCGTCTTATTTTCGTTTCCTGGTGACGGAAAATGCTGTGCCTGCAGATCGGTTTCATCGACTTCGTGGTGTTTCCGCTGTTCGAGACGTTCACGAAGCTCGTCCATCCGGACTGCCATAAGCTGCTCGACATACTGGAGCAGAATCGACAGCACCAGCACGAACAGGCCAAACTGAGCCAGGCGCAACGCCGCTAGACGACCAACCACCTACAACAGACAGATATCAATATAGATAGAAATGCCGGCGTAATGATAATTTATCATTTCGACAGCCGGGTAAAAACTAAAAATATGACTCGAGCAGCGCGATCGAATCATCTGTGCGTGACCGCGCGATTCAGATTGCCGTTGGCATAATAGGCCCTATATACTAACGGATAACACCGGCGTATGCCTAGGCTATATTCTTTATCCATGAAGAGCCAATTAAAATTTTTAAAAACTGCTGAGTTGACTGAAGTGTTTAGCTGCAGACTGCAGTCTGGATGGATGTGATGGAATGACTATGACTGCTTAGGTGTCTGCTTTATCTACAGTTTGTATAGTCTATATCAAGGTGGCTTAGTTGCTTTTACCATCTTTTTGTCGAAAGAGGTACGTGACAAGGACTGTCTAATGCTTAATAACTATTATTATTATTATTTTATTATTATTATTATTTAATATGTAATAAACACTCACGACAAACGCGCGAGAACAGTAAGATAGAAAAAAACAGTGAAAGAAAAAAACCTACAAACATTACTAAGGGGAACAAAAGAAACCCAGAAATACATGACAAACTGACTACAAATAAACAAACTAATAACACTTGCTAAATAAAATTCTATTGATAAATGACTGTTTGTGCAATTCTGATGTTACATGATATATTAATAAACCATGACCTATATCTCTTAATCCATATTTATTACGATCAGGGTCTTGGCAACCGGTAAAAGGTGACGTAGACAGTGATTATCATAAGTTGCTTTATGGAAAAGCTGGTCATCATAGCTTGCCAATAGCTCTTCTACAGTAATGATAAACTGATAAAATATGATAGACTTAACATATCCATACTTGAAGGCACGTTTAAACAAACCATTTATCTGAGCAATTTTTGCTTTAACCAGGAAACAACACCAAGATGAAATAGCGTAAGTAACTTTACTGACCAAGATTTAAACTAAGATTTACCAGATGTGTTACAACCGGAGCCAATTCGACAGAACATTTCCTAAAAAGCCAAGATGGTAAACTATTCTAGCCAGCAGAAGTTTACCTCGTTTGTCTAAGCATTTTTTCTATGCCGTATTCAGTAACATCTGAAGAAGTGTGTACTGCACTGGATTGGTATAGGCCCTGTACTAGGATCAGGTGGTTACCAAGATGAAAATACTTGCAGCACAAAATATCTGCACGCGATTGCCGATTGGTTCAAATCACGTCGCGTGAGGCTAACAAATATACCAACAGTGACTGGCGTCAAGGTCATCATTGAAAACTTTTTTATCCGAAGTTCGTAAAATGTTGCCCGAGATTGAAGATCAAGGGCAACATTTTACGAACTAAGGGGAACAAATTTCAATGATGATGGACACTCCAGTCACTGTTTTGTTATATACCGCAAATCCGAACAATTCAACAAGTCAACTGTGACGACTTTATGTTGCCCGAGCAACAGTGCGCGGGCAACAGTGCGTATTTGTTAACGACACGTGACGCGATTTTGATCAATCGCTTGCAGATATTTTAAGTTCAGTTATAAAAATACGCACTGTTGACCGCACACTGTTGCCCGCAGTGTTCCTACAGTTAACTGTAACTGTAACTGAAATAACAAAATAACTGAAAAATAACTGCCAGTTAACTGTAACTTTAATAGTAACTGAAAAATGTAAATTAACTGTAACTGTAATACTAACTGTAAAAAATAAAACAGTTAATAATAGAAAAAAATGTTGTAACTGAAAAATTATGCTGCTGGAAATTTTCAATCTGGACTGGTGCACTCCATGCAGTCACTGCTAAGTAGTACGCTTCCGACTTATTTATTTATTTATTTATTTTAGCACTGACATTGACATTGACATTGACATTGACATTGACTTCTGTCTCGGAACACGATGAAGCGTAACACAACTGCTACAGCCAGCTGCAGCCCTGTTGAGAATTGAGACTGTGTTCTTGTCAGGCAGTGCATCATGCTGCCAGAACAACGGACATGATTTTCAGTTGTGTCCAGCAGCTAAGTTATATATCCTGGGCTGTTGTGTGCCCCTGCCTCACTGGTAGACCCATGGGGAGCGTGCATTTTCAGTGTGTGGAGCTGTAGTGTAGCCTACAGATCTACAGGGTGGGCAAAAAGTGGCACCATTTTTGTACACCTTATAATTTTACCAAATATTAACCGATTTTCAAAATTCTTTCACTGTCAGAATCAAGTCACAATTTGTAATAAAACTATTATTATAGATCTTACCACGCCTTAAGTTTGTCGCTACACTACCTTGTGAAATTTCAGACCACGCAATCAAGCCGGCGACGCCACTAATCAACGTTGATCGAGCCTGCCATGTGGCCCCCAAACAGCCCGGACTTAAATCCAGTCAGTTATGCGGTTTGGGATGTTCTTCAACAGATGGCCTATCGATGTTGATGATTCACGACAGTCAACCAGCTGAAGCAAGCGATCGTCGCTGAGTAGGACAAACTGCCGCAGCGTTTGGTTAATCACGCCATTGGTCAGTGGCTCAGTGGCGTCGCCGTCTTGGATGCGTCGTCCAACAGCAAGGCAGACACAGTAAAACTGTGAGACATGATTTATAGACAATGACTGAGACAACAAACACGTAATTTCTGTTGTTAATTTATTAAAATATATTGTTGCAGAAGTCGTCTTGTTTTCAATTGTTACTCTTAAGACACAGACATTTCACAAGGTAGTGTAGCGACACACTTGAGGTGTGGTGGGATCTATAGTGATAGTTTCATTCCAAATTGTCTCCTGATTCTAGCAGTGAAAAAAATTTTAAAAATCGTTTAATATTTGGTGAAATTATAAGGTCTACAAAGAATAGTGCTTTTTGGCCCATTCTGTATAAGAGTTTTAAACACAACGCACATTTTTTGTATGTTTTGACACATTTGCCACATAAGCATAGCATATCAAAGTTCTGATTTGTAGAAATGATTTTTGTTGTGAAAATTGTCTAACCAACGTGCAAAATCACGTGAAACGGCCTTGCCGCAGATCTGACGTGCGTGACGTTACGCCGTGACGTCACGCAACCTTTAGCCCTCTGCCCCCTACGTCACACATCGTCACAATATCGTAAACCTTCTCCCCTTGCCCCCCTCCCTCGGCGCGTGACGTCATTTATGGACGACCCCTTTGTGGTTTGAATAAGAGTAAACTTTTTTTGATGCGCAGTATGAAATTGTTATTAACCTGTACTTTACATACTTAGTGGCTTTGGACGTGGCCTCGAAGAATGAAGACCACTGGTCTTTGGCTTTTCCTTAGCCTCGAGGTTACTCGAAAACATGCATGCTTTGATATTTGCCTTTAAACTGCTGCTTCGAACCCATCTCACGCTCGCCAATATTATTGCCTAAGCCTACTCGATCCGTAGTCCGTAATAAGGTAGCTATAGGCCTAATAATTTATACTGCGAGATCGGCATAATCCTGGAGGCACGCCCGTAGCAGCAGTGGCTTCTATCCCCTCAAATTTGGCATCAAAATCGGGCGCAACTTCGCCCCAGTTTTGGGCTGAGGTTCCCCCAATTTCTGACTCGAGCTTTTCCCTCTATTTTCGGCTTCTTTCCTCTCTAGGGAGAAAGTTTTGTTAAGGTACGTGTAGTTTGCCCAGTGACAAATAGGAGGTAAAAATGGGGGATTTTTGTTAAAGATGCAAGCAAAAGAAAATAACAAAATAGGGGGAAGTTTTGTTAAGGGTGTAGTTTGCTCAGTGAAAAATAGGGGAAAGTAAAAAATAGGGGTGAGTTTTGATCTACATTAACATTATCAAAACTCCCCCCTATTTTTCACTGGGCGCAGGCTGCGCCCACTAGGTAGGTATAGGGATAAAAGCCACTGCGTAGCAGCGCAGTTAGGATTGGTCAAGCCTTTAGGCTATAGGCTAAAGCCTACCAGAGGAGTGTGACTGAGTTTTGGCGAATGGCTTTAACTGAGGACTTTTACACCGTGAACTTGAAGACAAATTCTCTCGTGAAATGGCCACGATTAATTCGTCGCTCTCAACTTCTCATGGTGTGTTGTGTAATTTGTGTTTTAAGAAACAGAAATGAAACGAACTAAAGCAAATTTAATTTTGTCTTTTTATGCAACTCAAAGAAAGCCAGTGACTCAAACAGTCGCCCAAAATTAGCAAGCAAGGCACGAATGCCAAATTTTAGGTCACCGCACGCCACTCGTCAACGGCTGCCAAAAGTAGCCCAATTGGCACTTGTGCGAAGTTGAGCCCCCAATTTCTCCACCCTACTGATTTACTTACTTACTTACCTGTGTATAATATGACAAACCGGATGTTGACAAGTGATAAATGACGTCACGGTGTTTCGTGCAATGTTTTGTAATATACATATTATGTAACGATAATTATAAGCAGAGTTTTGCAGAAGGAAAGTTGCTGATCACTGCAAGGACCGATGGCTACGACGGAAAATAAACAACACGACCTTATGCTGCCATACGAGTCTTTACGATTGTACGTGTTGTCAGTTATCCATTCTGGCAATAAGCCGATGTGCGTCAAGAGATGTGCGGACGCATCCGTCCGTGTTCAGGATTTTGTGAGGACGGGGACTGACAGCAGATCAAAAATAGGCAAAATTTGCGGACGCGGACTGACGCGGATCTTGTTCCGTGATGAGTGTATTTTTCCTAATAACTGCTAACGGACTTTGGAAAGCATGTTTAATTTCTGTCTTACTTAGCGAAATGTATTACAAAGCCATTTACAGCCGTTATTTACCTCCTTTGTCAGTTACTGTTACTAAAGACCAGCCTATTCACTGCAGATGCAAACTGACAGTGGATTCAGTATTTCTCTCGGTTACCAGACAAAACCTGGACTGACAAAACCCGGAAACATTGATATAGGCTTATGTTTAGAAAATAAGGTTAAGAATAGGGTTAGGGTTAGGGTTTGTGTAGTGAGCTAGTTTTGACGTTCCAGGTTTTGTCAGTGCAGGTTTTAACAGGGATCCATTTCTCTCCTGTTGGGGACGCTGACGTAAAAACTTGGTCAAAATCCATGGACTGATGCGGACTCAAATTTTGGGATCCACACATCTCTGCTGTGCATGCGGGTAGGGTGGCACTAAATACCAAAAACTATTGAAAACGTTTTTGGCAGTTTTCGGTAGTTTTTGTTGCCAAACACTAAACCCTAAACGAGTAATGATGTCTTAATGAGTAACACTGTAATTAAGCTGTAATTCATTAGTTTAACCATCCCCTAATCTTATACCTAACTGTAACTATCGCTAACCATTATGCTAACTCAAGCCCTAACTTTGAATGCAACATCTAACAACATGTAGCATGTCACCATTGAAGAGTAATTGAACCACTATCTTAAATTTAGATCATTATTAGCTGCACATGTGTATGACATTAATCATGAATAGAATAGACCTTTTAATTATGGCAGTGAGAATTGCTGTCTACATCTTTTGTCTGCTGCAGCTTTTCTGGTAATTTGCTGTTTAATTTGTTTTTAGTTGACATGCTTCTTTACACTGTTTGCATGACTTAAGGTTATGTTTGCAGGGTTATGCCAATGTTACATGATAGGTACAAATATAATCTGTTTCATGTAGCAAAGTGGTACATGAATCATGTTTTAAGTGTCAGTATACTGTGTTCAAACACATGTAGCATATGCCAATGTCTAGCAACAGAAACCTTTGTGATAGAGTTGATTTGTGACCACAGAGTAATATGAAGATGAGTTTTTAAACACTATGCATGCTTATTATAAAAATAGTTTCGTTGATGGATTTATGACTGTGGTAAAAATAGTCAGTGATATAGTTTTATGACCACTATAAATATATCTAACAATTTTTATCTTTTCAGCTTCACTCATGTACCTTATTATTGTAAAGCAATAGTATGCTGGCTTCCCTAACCTTAAGGCCAGACTTGATGTCAGCATTGAGTCATCAATATTTTTTTAGTTTACGCACATTTGGCTTTTATCTGGTTTATTTTTGGTATACATCACAACAATATATAAATGTAATTTGTTTGTGCTTTGATGCTTTGACTATCATAAGTTGGACGAAAGTTACGGAGGCAAGCATACCTCTGTTTAGGTTAAGCAGTTTCCCCAAAAGCAACCTTTTAGGAATTGTTGTAGCCACAGATGCTGAATTCCTGTTTTTTTCACTGCCAACGGTGTGAATGCACCAAATGAATAACAGTTCACATTTAGTAAATTTTATGTTGTGAAAGTTTATTAATTTTTGCCGGAGTATTTGATTCTCACAAAGATGTATGTGTTGTGTTAATAACAGACATATCACGGCAACAAATTTCTATGTGGAACCAGTTGATTCAGCTGTTCGTGAACTTCTCGTCATCGACCGAGTGACAAATGAAATCATTCTGAACAGTATGAGCATGAAGTCATTGCAGTTGAAAACGACTTGTTTTCTGAATAATCATTTCATTTAAAATGCAGATGTGTTGCATGTTATTTATCGGCATGGTCTAAGTGGCCTGGTCTAACAGTCAACACATCTAATATCACGAATGTTATTTCTTGCTGTAACCGATGCTTGAGTCTGCTGCCCAGTTTTTATAGCATACTACATTTCAGCTTGTAATACGCTGTTTTCATCATTTACAATATCTTGCAACCAGAAGTGCTCTGTGATGCTTAGAATGCACAAAATTCGTTTTTTGCTGGGGGAGCTCACGACGCTCCCCCAGACTCCCTAGTCAGCTGCCCCTCCCCATTTCCCACTCCCTCAACGCCTGCGGCGCCTCGTTTTCGGCGCCTACGGCGAATCACCTTCAGTTAGAAGGGGGGAACTTGCTCCAAGGACTTAGGGGGGATAGACGCTTCTAGGCTGACAGTGTTTGCGAACAGGAACTTCTATATGCTTTCATGCGTCTCGTGAGCATTAGCTTAAATTTCTTGTTGGTTAATTGTCAGGATTGATACACTTTTGTTTGAGGTTTATCCCTGTAACAGTTTGATTTCTAGTGACCTGCATTACTATTGTGTCTCTGCAGAAAATGAAAGCCAAATTCCACTGGATGCTGAAGTTAGATTAATATACGGCATCATTGGAGTTATCAGACTGCTAGCTGGTATTAGCCATTTGTGGTATTTTTGAATAATTTATTTGACATTATCAGTAATGAAGTGGTCCAATGCAATTAACAGATCTTGCTTGTAAGCTGCACAGCAGCATGGCGGACCATGGCAGTTTCAAATATAAGCTAATTATCTCCCTTCTCTTTGTTTGCAAGATTACTTCAACAAAATTAGGAACTAATTTTGATGAATTTTCCACAGTCGTTTATAATGCAGTGACTGCTTTTCTGTTTTGTTCTAATTTCTCCCCCCCCCCACTTGGCCCCAAGTAAGTGCATTTTTAATGGGATGGCAGTATTTTAGTATTCCAGTAATGTTTTTAAAATACTCTGAAGATTTTTGGTGACAATGTTGAATATACACCGTGTCTCGGGAAAAAACAGTCAAAATTGTTTTTGTCATAACTTTATCAAATTTCAACTAACTTTGGTAATTTTTGACACAAGTATTGCCAAAACGATATTATTATGTCAGATGTCATCATTTTCCACCTCCGCTAATTTCTGTCAATGCACTACCTTGTAAAACATAGATGCTCCAAATTGTTGCATAACGCTGAGTTGTTGTCTGAAGTAAACGTTGTAATAACTTAATTCAGCATAAAAAACATAAATGTGAATTATTCAGCAGAATTATAAACTTATATAACCACTTTCTTGGTAAATTGTCAGAATTTATGCTCAAAGTGTGTCATGCATACAAAGACACAATGGCTTAGATGCAAGGCCACTGGATGATGGCGGAGTCAATGGTCAACTGATCAATCGACATTTATTCGTTGATTAGACGTATTTTAAGCTCATCAGTCAGCTATTTTGCTATTTGCTGTTTTTACTGTGAAATATTTAGTACCACAGAATTATTAAATCATGTGGCATTTTCTGTCAAATTGTTGATGCAAAAGTGAGCAATCTGATACAAATAACCATCGTGTAATGTAACAATCAGGAGCATCTGTGTTTCACACGGTAGTTGTTGATATAAATTGGTTGAGGTGAAAAATTAGTGCATCGTACATAATTTTATCATCGTGGCCATCTTTTTGCCAAAAATTATCAAAGTTGGTAGAAGTTTGACAAAGTTATGACAAAAACAATTTTGACTGTTTTTTAGGCACGGCGTATATAGCAGTGTCGAAGAACTTTCAGCGATGTAAAATAAAGCAAATCTACGCTTCTGAAAACACAGACACCACTGATCTCCATGTACTTCTTGTCGCTTTCATTGTCATTTGATTTCAGCCAGATCGGTAGATGACTGCTCAGGGGTGTCTGCACCATATAAACCTTGGAGCAAATGCTCCAAGAAAAAATGGGGAGGTTTTTTGGGAAATTAGGGGGGAAGTTGATATTCATGGCATACTGCTCCTCAGCTTGTAAGACGCTGTTCTCATGATTTAGAATGTCTTGCAATCAGAAGTGTTCTGTGATGCTTGTAGAATGCACCAAATTTTTTTTGCTGGCGCTCTGCCCAAGATTCTGTTAATGATGCTGTTACAGTTTGGTTGATCTTTGAGATATCATGAATCTTATTGACTGACAGTACATGTTAATTCTTACTGTAACCAATGCTCTAGTCTGCTGCCCATTTTTAAGGCATACTGCACCTCATCTTGTTAGACGCTGTTCACATTATTTGTTTGCCCCAGACCATGCTGTGGGAGCTCACAATGCTCTCCCAGACCCTATACTGAACTGAGGAGGATACCCCCTTTGGCCCTCCCCATTCCTTACCCCTTTGATGCCTACGGCGCCTTGTTCTTGGCGCCAAAGGCACCTTATCTTTAGTTAGGGGGAACTTTCTCCAAGGACTTAGGGGGATAGACTACCCTGACTGTGCTATTATTTGGGCTAATGGTTGAAGGCCTAGTGTGGCTGATTGTGGCATTGGTATGTCTGCTAGCTGCAATCTGCAGTTCCATTTGTTGGCAGTGAATGGCTGCATACTGCACTGTCGTATCTTTAGCTCATGCCAGTCAGCTGCCGCTTCCGAGTCTGTTAAGTGCTACTGGTCATGGCTAGTGTAAGAAGCGCTATAGCAAGTAACAGACATTTTTTTACATTTAACTTATTATGCGTTGACTGAGCTGTATGTCGCTGGCAGGGCCTTACCTGATTGTGATTACGCGGAGAGAAAAGATTGGCGAGATTGATCAAAGACCGATCTGGAAGGTGACTGGCACCGAAGTGATTTCATACCAGCGTACTTTACTGCACCTTAACGAACAGCAGGTGTGTGCGCGCGCACCACTCTTGTTGTTGCTGTTGTCGTCATCATGAGCCCATCAGTAGGGACCAACTTAATTCACGATTTCACTTCCGTGACATTTTCCGTGAAATTGGCCTTCTTCCGTGAAAAACGCCAATTTGCGTGAAATCCGTGATTTTTCGTGAATTTCAGCGCTTTTAGTTTAATTTATGACAATTCCACAGTGCTATCAGCAGCTTTTGTACGGATGTTGCTGTTTGCTACTTGTCGCACTTCAGCACTAAGTAGTTGACATTGACTGTCTTGAGTCTTGACTTAGTGTAGTAAATATTCGTTGTTCTGAAATTTCTTCGTTTGCAATAGCGCAGCAC
>Ga0209367_1006455_pt1 | contig 16213 bp, 7 predicted proteins | sample WorMetLIZISLAND2_FD_187412 | JGI IMG/M metagenome (GOLD analysis project Ga0209367, IMG submission 187412) | Marine gutless worms symbiont microbial communities from Max Planck institute for Marine Microbiology, Germany - Olavius geniculatus... ... | reverse complement strand
AACTAAAGACACATTACTTTGTTCGATTGATTGGGACTGCGGCGACTAGTGACTTCTCCTTTTAGGCGCAATGTATAAATACGCTTCATTGTTCTATTATTATAAGGACTGCTTTTGCGTGCGTTGGAATTTTGCGAGAAAACGTTCTGAAATAGGACAGTTTTTTGACCGCCAGCGTATGAAAAGTTTGTTCTCATCAGCAAGGAAGGTTTGATATGTAGCGAGAAAAAATTATAATTATACACCACTTTGTACGAATCTAGCAAACGTTTTTTAGAATGCCGTCAAAGATTTCCAGCAAGACGATTACGACAGTTTTTAAATTTCGTAATTTTGTGACGAATTAGCTGTTCACTCTGAACAAAATTACAACATTAGTACGTCGCTGTACTAGACATAGTTTGGATAGCTTTACTATCAATGTTATAAAAGAAACGCACTAAAATGCTGTCGTATTTTTGTAAGTTCAAAGACGCCGTTTCTATCTCTGTGTATTTGCGAGTCTATTTGAGCTTATATGTGAGCTTTTTTTCTGGCATATTTTCTTACAGCTTACAGCAGTTTTTAAAAAAAAATATTAACAGACTGAAAGCTCTGTATTATTAAAAACAAAACGCAAACAGCAAAAACACATTACATCCCAATCTCTTTAGTTATTACTTTAAGAAAAATTACCGCCTTGTCTCCGATATTGGCTACTGGAGTACGTTGTTGTACTTGCATAGATTCTTGCGACGTTTTTATCTCGCAGTGACAGTGTGTATCTGTCTGCGAGATGGGTAGACGTGAACACGCTTTGGTTAGATCGTGGGTTGTGTGGCGTTGGGTTGGATGTGTATGCTGTGCGGTTGCGAAGGTGCAGGTGACGGCACGGCAGAATGCGCCGACGTTGACATCTATTCTTTGCCGCTAACCATCCGACCACTCTAGACTAATCTTGCTGCAACGTGTCGCCGCCACATTGTACACAGTCTGCTGCCGTTGTCAGGCACAGACTGTGCTGTCACGATCAGACATTGCGTATACGTCCGCAGTAAGCTCGTCCACATACCACGTAGGCTACTAACAAAATAACTCTCTTCAGCACGACTGTCACGAGTAATGCAGGCTTCAGCTCCTCAAAACACATTTTGCTGCCACGTTTTTGTGGGTTTGCCGAAAACTCACCGTGTTTTCTCCACTCCAGCTAGATTGAAAAGCTAAAGCCCACAGAAGGAAAGGTAAAAGCAAAAGAGTGGAACAGTTTGGGAACAAAGAAGTGATTGAAAAAAGTTGAGAAGGGGACTGATGTAGGATGGGAAGTTCAATGACATGCCTATCGGCAGAGGCTTATTATCTAACCTGTCATAGCTGTCACTCATAGAATATGATGAATGATTGGTAGTAGAAAGCTGACCGGTAAGCTCATAGTTTAATATAGCGCACAAACTAGAAAAAAAGTTAAAACTAGTTTAAAGGGAACGAAAATAAGAGAAATGGTACAAATGCTGCAATGTAAAAAACAGACGGTTATGCATGAAAATAGAAGCCATGGATCAAAAAACCGAAGAAGGAAGCAAATACATAACCGAAACTTGAAAAAAAACTGAAGCGACAAAAGCGCAACGGCTGCCTGTGGCAGACGCAGCAGCATGAACGGTGTAGAGTAGACTAAGTGTAGTGGCCACCGGCGCGTTGCAGCACGGCGGCAGAAATTGCATCTTGTGAACGTCGACACCTGCGTCTATGGAAGGGCGGCCACCGCTACACCAGTAGAGTGTAGACACGAACTGCTCCTGCTATACTCAGACGCCTTAGCTGGCATTTTGACATTTTGTCACACGCTCAATGAACGTGCTTCTAAGATGAGATTTGCCGTCAACCGAGCGTGAGACAGCAGCCAGGCCACCCGCCATGGATTATATACTCATGAATATTTTATGGATCCGTTAGATGCGCCGTTTCTTCCGCTCGACCTGTCTACTGCACAACCGTCAGCAATAAAACGAGCAGCTTCAGTATCATTGTCATATCATCAGCACTGCAGTTTCACTCATTTGCAGACGACAAATTACTTAGCCTACCAGTTATTTCGATTGCTGGTTTACTGGGAGAAGTGAGCCTTAACACGATCAAAATTAATTGGACTATGATTGTGTGTGCTATTGTGTTTTGCCGTTATAAAATCTACGATTTTTTGTATCATTAGGCTAAATGACTTTGTCTGACGAAAAATTTAGCAGAGAATTTAAAACTTTGAAGCCGTTTGAATATAACTTTTGTTACACTTTGTTCACCGCACTTGTAAAGACTATGCAAAAATTTTACACTGTACTTAAAAAGAATTCTGACATTATCGATTGTGGCTTGAAGAAGGATTGTCAGACACTAGTACGTGTAGCCTATATCCTGACATTTTAATTTGTGTGTAGATTTCAGCTAAGGTACTTTTAGCTCGCTGCAGCATAAAATCACTGAATGTAGAGAAACAATTTTCTTCTACTGCCCAACAGAGTGATGGGATCGCTGGGATTGAAAGAAATGGCGACTGACCATGCAGAATATCGTGTATAGGCCTAATACGCTGTACGTGAAATCAAATCCGGCCACGTACGTAAGGCGCCTGTCATTCGCCAGGGGCGCTGCATGCAACACACAACCCGTGGGCGTATCGCTTCTGCATGTATGAACATCGGACACACAGACAGACTGACTTCAGAGCTTCTTCGTTCTCCATCCGCTGCATCATTGAAAACGCATTCGTTCTGACGAGTATGCTCCCGGGTCCGTAGACAGCAGCTTTACGAGGGCTGGAAAATGACGTTAATTGCGTCACGGCTTCTCGCTAACGCTAAGCTTCGCTCTTTGATCATCCGGTTTTATGGCTTTTATGTTATGGACACTGCCGACATTGGAACAATTCACTCTGCCTGTAGGTCGCAGTCAGCATAAATGAGGCTTCATGGGATTTTACTTTTTAGACGTGTCAAGTCTCACACATTTTCAGTTACCTCATGCTTTTTTACCGGCTATATTATTATCTCACGTAGGCCTATTTAATTTTCTACTAATTTGACTTCAGTTCCAATTTCGTTCCTTTTCACAGTGACGGAAAACCTCTGAGCATAAAAAAAACAAGAAATTTAAGCTAATGCTCACAAGACGCGCGAAAGCCTATAGCAGTTCAGGTTCAGTAGTTTAGCTGAAAATTGGGGTGTTCACACCAAGTTAATATACAAATACCAAATTTTCTATCTGGATCGCATAACGCCACCTTGTGAATGATATACACTTGTGTTGCAGCCCGAAATCGTCTAAAAATCTATAAAACCTTTTATTTTGGCGTTCAAGGTCATTCAAGGTCATTGAATTCGGCGCCAATCGAGAGCCAGTGTACGACTTCCTATTAGTGATTAATAGTAACCTAGGCCCTATCTCGCACCGTTACTGAGATACAGCGACTTGTTGGCTAAAAATAGCAAATTTTGCCAACCACTCTCTCATTTAGCGTCCTCGTTTGGGGTGACCCCCTTTGAATTTATGGAAAAGCTTTACGGTTTCTGAAACTAGAGTCTTCCAGGCAGCCGAAAGTGAACATTTGGTGATCCTATCTTCCACCGTTTTTGACTGATCCACCCGTGTGACGGACAGACGGACGGACAGACGGACAGACAGACAGACAGACAGAATTGCGATGGCTAAGACGCGCTGAAAGCAGAAGCTGCTTTCGCGCGTAAAAATGCATTTGCGGACGAAGTTTTCTTCGAACTCGCTGGGTAAGCGTTTAGTGCCCCCCAAGCCCTAAAGCTAAATTTTTGGGGGAAAAGAAAGGGAGCAAAGCGGTAGAAAAGAGGAGAGAAAAAAAGTTTATCGACCTTTGCATTTTCGCGCCCGTCTTTACACATGTTAGTTCCGCGGCAGGCGTGTTAGCGGGTAGCCTTGAAGTCGGCGACCAAAAATGTACAAAGTCGGCCTACAGTGTCAAACAAATTGACGCAGAAAAATCCTTTTCTTTGGACAGTCCTCTAGGCAGAATCTTCTTGTATAACCTTCTTCTAGGTTTCAATGACTTATTAAAGTTTATTTTTTTGCGAAAGAACACAAATATGTGATTTTTGGCGTTTTCAGATTTTAGAAAAATGGACAATATGACGCTTCCATTGAACGTCCAAAAGCCAAAAGTGTTTCAGCTTCAGGGGACCTGGCCCCCTGACTTTCTGGATCCCGCTGGGGTCTGTACCTCCAGACTTCCGTTAAATAAGTCCGCACTCTGCGCTTGCCATGGGGTCGTGCCCTTCAGAACTTACACCCCCAACATGGATCTAATCATTCCCCGCAGATGAACAATTTTGCATAAATCCTTGTGTGTCACATTACGGCGTCTTAATGCTCGTCTTATTACGAAAAAGGGACTGACTTCGTACGATGGACTTTGTTTTACAGCAAATCGGCGTGCTTTTAGAGCAAAGGGAGATTATGTCGAGACGTTTTGTCTCGGGATCCCTATACGCTGAATATACGACATTGGTCGTGTAGGGTAAGTGGAATTATAGCAGACGGTTTGTCTGTCTAGTTGGGTTAAGCGCACTGTATGATTACAGGCCCATAGTTCGCGTGCAGTTGCGTCTTCTGGGAGCTTTTTATCATAATGTAATTTGAGCAAGGCTCATGTGACGCGCGACAGCATCGTTCCTGACACCTAAGCAATCAGTGTACAGCGTAAATAACATAACAATGTGTCTTGAAGGAGTACCCAAATTTGAGGCCTCCGTAGTCCGTACGGAAGATTCCTTGAAACACAGACGGTTAAAAATGTACGTCCTGTGCAAAAAAAATCATACGCAGGTTGTCTGGGTTTATCTGTAGTAATTTCGGCTCAATTGATTCTTGAATTGTGAAATGCGTGAAAACTAACGTGTGCTCTCTGAAATCTGATATTTTACAATGTAGCCTAGTATATATATGGCAACATCTTTGACGCGTGGTTTTTCCTTGACTATGTTATCGCAAATTTTTTATTAAGCGCATTACTGATAAAATTGTGCGAATTCGTCAACATTTGGCAAAAATGTTTTGTCAGTTTAGTCACCGTTTAGTCTCTGCCACGCAGCACGCGCGTCTAATTCGCTGTCGAGTTGTCCATGCGTTCTGATTCATGTCTGATCCGATTGATTGATCTTTCCCAGCATCCCGTGCGTGACGTCATTTTCCCGCCTGCTAGCTGCAAAGATTTCCAGTCTTCTAGCAGTGGAAATGTGACGCGGAAGGTCTATAGTATTATGCTGTGACAGATGCTAGTCATAATAACATCTATTTTATGTATAGACTTTCGCCAGTGTAGGCCTTGATTTAACGTCGTTCATCTGCGAAGAAGCATGCAGACGGCGCGTTTTGTAACTTTCGACGTCCTTATAGTTTATTACCACTGCTGACGCGCGTTGTCGGCCATTCTGTGAATTTTTACCTGCGGCCAGTAACAGCAGCTATAGCGTGTAAACGCCGGTTGAGTGAGTCTTGCTAATTTTCTTCAGTCAGAGCAGGCGTCGCTTTAGACACTCCAACCAAACCCTAATTGCGTTTTATAGATGATTCGTGCGGCTGTAAACAGTGCTATTTGGTGTGCCAAACAACGAACTTGTGGCTGATCTTTTTGACCAAGTAGTACACCATGGGCTAATCTACCGCAGCCAGAGTCTTAAATAGCGCGAACGTGCTTGATCTGCCGTGCTTTACTGGTTAGACAACGTTTTTGAGGTGTGGTAATAACGGAACAAATCAATGCCATTAAGTAAGTAAGTAGATAATTAAATAAACACAAATGTCATCTTTAAGAGAAAATGCAGCAACAGAAGTCGAAATAGTAAGCAATTGAAATCTGTGTAGAGTGCAGTCATAGGGAGCGCTGCGCTGCCAGTGCGGTTGCGACGGTGCAGCCCACATTTCAAGCCGTTGATGACCACCCGCAAACCCAAGCCGTTCTGTGATGCACAAAGATAGTTCATAAACTGTTAGAGTGATAATAATTCGACAAAATTCGACCAGAAGGGTATTTCTCTTAACGGCGGCGCATAAAATCTAATATCGGCTATGCCGGCTTAGCCAAAAACATTTTCTGCGGCGACGGCGGCTAGCGGAAGAAAAAGTTTTGGTGACGGCAGTTATGGCGGCAGCTTCGGTGTCTAGTTTACTGCACATCAATATTGCACTCCACATTTAAAGTGTGTGGTGCACTTATTTTAAAGACGCGTGTCACATTAATAATCTAATAGACGTAATTGGCTGTAACAAGCGCACGGTTCAATTTGACAAAGCTGGTTCCAAAACATAATCTGCTACTCAGTTTTCACTCAAACATGTGTGCTACTAGGCCTAATGTTTCGCACATTGATGGATTGTTATTGGACAGAACAGCTACTCTAAAATTTATGCACAACTGTGCGTGAAACAAAGTTATTAGGTTATGGATGGGTTGCTAGTGGAAGTGTATGAGAAGAGTAGGGGAAGGTATGTGTGCAACTCCAGTTTGAGAAAAATAAAGCCTTACGGAGATTAGTTAGGCCTATTGGCGAGCGCATCGGTATTAGCTGGTTGGCTGAGAGATGAGTGATGAACGGACGGACGTGACTGAACAGCATATTCGTGCGTCTTGCGTCGTCATAGCACTGATAGTTATGAATTATGCACGCCACCTACCGCTGATTAGTAGTAGACCTACTAGTGAAAAATCTACACCAAACGCACGCAGATTCGGTGTGTTTGGTCATCAGCATTAGACTATTGTACGTTGGTTTTGTGGCAAAAATACAATGCATACAAATAATTACAACGGTAGTCACGTGCCTTGGTTCAAATGGCTCGTGAAATCGTTAAATTTTCATATTTGCATTTTCAGTAAAAAGAGTATCTCATTATCAGTGCACGAAGGGCCAGCTTTGTGTGACAGAAGACGACGCATACAGAAAGACGGCCAAACAGTTGCTAAAGGGAACACTTCTCTTTGCACTGCACTGTATAACGTAGGCCCCTAATGTGAGTTCTCTCGCTGTCCGCGGTATATACATAGAAGGGCCGCCGAAAATACACACGTTGAAATATCTTCATTCGGCACTGTCCTACAAAGCAGAAAATTATAGGGTAGTAAAAGTCAGGACTCAAAGTTTGGAACATCGGTACCATCTTGAGTGAATAATTTTTATAGTGATTTTGGCAAGTTCGAGCAAATAATTATGTGATAGTGGCTAGCGGACTATGACGGGCGAGTAACGATATGTTTCAAAACCGCACGAATCATTACAAAAATATTTTCTGCATTTACAGAATGCAAACTGCTTGCAGGCCAATGATCGTAATATCATGCTGATATGGCCATGGCGTCGTGAACAGTACAGAAATTAACGCCTCTCTTTCTTATTTCAGGCCTTATGGCGCCGCGCTGCAAGTCACGAATCTGTTTTTAACGTCATCTTAAACTTAATAAATGTACAAATCATCAGTTTATAAATACATTTGTTAACGGCGACATGCAATGACTGACACATCAAAAACAGCAAAAATCATAAAAAGGTGATATCACTCACCAGCACATCACATTTAACTGTCAATGTACTGTTGAATAATATCACCCTTTTATGATTTTGGCTGTTTTCGATGTGCCAGTCATTGCACGTCGCCATTAACAAGTGTATAAACTAATGTTTTGTACATTTATATTTGCTGTTTTATTACAAAAACGATGTTTTTCCTGCTAGTGTTTTTAAGGTTACGACTTTGATCTTTTGGGGATCACGTGACGTCATCGGTCACGTGACCATTCGACTCGACATTATGTGGTCTCCTATTAGAGGTCCATTGTAGCCATGCGTCTAATTTGCACCGCTACGGAGATATAGCGTCTCAAAGATTTTGGGGTCACGAGTTTGACCTTTTGGGGTCACGTGACGTCATTGGTCACGTGACCATTGGACTCGACATATGTGGTTTCCTATTGGAGGTCCATTAAAACTATGCGTCTATCTTGCACCGTTACGGAGATATAAAGCCTGAAACTTGCATTTGCCTATGATAAAGGCCAAAAATTCACTGCGCATGCTCAGTGTCACGTGACCTGTAGGTAGGGGGTCCAAAATGACCACATATTTTGAATTCCCGTGGCCATATTGCTTATTCACTATGCAACTTTTACGGGGCTACGGCGACGATTAAGGGCCGTTTATAGGTAAAAATTTTATCAGGAGCGTTTATGGCCGAAAATTTCAGTCCGTTTTGGGCCCAATTTTCGAGTTTGGGGGATTTTTCAGGAGTTAGATATTAACTTCTAATTTTGTTTTCCTAAAAGATTTAACCCTTGCGTGAAGCCGCGTAGTCCGAGCCATCGCGTGTGAAAATATGCTAGAAAAATTTTCGTTATATTTCACCCATTTGCCGAGAAGCCCCCAGTGGAAGGATTAGCACGAAATTTTGCACAAGGGGTCGTCTCGCGGACATAATCCCTGTTTTAAATTTTGTGTCGATCAGTTCAGGGGTTTCGGAACTGCGAGGGGTCGAATTTTGCCATTCTCCATTGAGTTAGCCGGTCGCCATTATCTCAGGACTGTGCTACCGCGCGCCTGTGATCAGTACATTACTAAAGGAATCTGCAGTGTGCGCATGCGTGGAACAAAAGCAATATTAGAATCTGTTGACTTAATGCTGTGAGTCAAACTTTACCAGGTGTAACTGCATGTGGCGTGTCGTCCGGTTTTTGTTATGGTCATTGTGCATGCTGCAACATGTGTCAAAGTCTGAGTACTGCCGCACTGCTATAGCAGCACGTAGGCAAGCTTATACCACTCCAGACAGTGCGGTATCTTAATTAAGCCAAGCTCAGATCGCATAGACTACACCGTAGTTTGCTTTACGACGCAAGACTGCAGCGAAAAATTGACAACAGTACGAGGGCGAGCTGAGTGTTGTTAAATTAATGCGATTGGCGTGTTTCTTGGTGCAGGTTTTCACGAGTTAGGAATGAAGATGAGCGGCACGTGGAACACATCAGCCGATGACGTCATTGAATCATGCGACGTTGTGACGTCACCGGTCTCATGTGGTGGCGGACAGCAGCTGAACGGTAGTTTATCGTCATCGTGGCCCAACCAGACGACGACGAGATACGTCTACAGCGACATACGTCCGATCATCCTGGCCATCTACCTGGTCACGTTTGTCTTTGGCCTGGTCGGTAACACGCTCGTCATCTATGTCATTGCCAAGTACCACAAAATCCGCGCTCGCTCTGTCAGCAACTATTACATCTGGAACCTGGCATTCGCTGACGAACTGTTCGTGTTGACTCTGCCGTTCCTTGGCTACGCGACTTACGCCAACAACTGGCCGTTCGACGCATTGTCATGCAAGCTGGCGACCGTCTTCCGCGAATGCAACAAGTTCGCAAGCGTCTACACGCTGGTCGCTCTTAGCGTAGATCGCTTCTTGGCAACTTTTCACCAGTTCGGACGTTTCCGTCAAATCCGCAGTGGACTGGCGGCCTGCGCCGCGATATGGACGATCTGTCTGATCCTGTCAACGCCATACTGGCTATACAGTCACGTCGTCCATACGTCCAGGAACCAGTATAGCTGTAAGATTCAGTGGCCGTCGATGACTGTTCATCGTATCTGGACCTACTGTTCGTTGATCGCTGGTCTGCTAGCACCGTTCATAGTGATAGCGACGTTCAGCCTGCTCTTGTTGCGTCGAGTACGCGGTCGCGCTGCAGGGACCGGTGCTAGTGCGGGGGCAGCACGTAGCTCTATGGGTGGCGGTGTGGGTGACATGGTGTCGGTTAGTCGTCAGGAGCGACTCAGTCGTCTAAACTCCAGCATGACGCGTGTAGTGCTCGTCATCGTCGCCATGTTTGGTGTCTGTCAGCTGCCGTACCACGTGATGGAGATGACGTCACTGGTCGTCATTGACCGGATGTCTCAGAATCCCCCGCAGCCGCTGAGTCCAACCACGGCGCAGGCATTGATCTACGTCAACGTTGTCGTGCAGATACTTGTCTTTCTGTCCAGCTGCTGCAACCCCATCGTCTACGGCATCATGAACAAGAACTATCGTAAGCTGTCTACACACTTACTTACTTACTTACTTATTGTTTTATTTTTCGCTCGTTTTAGTTCGTCTGTTTCTTTCTTTGCATCATAAAAGTCATGAAATGATCTCGACTGACATTTATGAAATTTTGCATTAGGCCTACACCACTGACGCTGTTGGTATGCAACAAGCTTAATGTTAGACCACTATACGTAGAGTAGTGATGATTCGATATCAGGATTTCAATTTCGATACGGTATCGATACGATATTTTGAAAATATCGCGATATCCATATCGATATTAGTAAAATGATAAGTATGTAAATCTTGTACAAGCACAAGAACAAGACGTGAACGTTCAGCAAGGCAGTTTGCTTTACGTAGGTACTACAATGTATCAGTGAACTTGAAAATTAACTACAGACTGTCATAAGTGTCGTTAATTTATAACACTATAGTTAGTTTGCTTCGGTTAGTTTGTCGTTTTCTCCGTTTATTCTCATTATTTTGGTAATGCAGTAATAAAAATATAAACTTTTGGCGTAAAATATCGCGACATATCGAAAAAATCGCGATAAATAAAAGATATGGTGATATATCGAAAAATTTGATATTTTTTGACGATACTTTGCGATACGACATATTGATATTGAAAACGATATATCGATATTTTCGATATCAAATCATCATTAACGTAGAGTAAGTTGATGGCCGCTGAGTATTGTAGGCGTCACAATTTTTTAGCACAATTTTCTTTTTTCTAAGCTTTTTTGTCTAGGAGCTACTGTATAAAGGAGCCCGCACAGAACGGACAGAGAACAGAGAAACGGACGAGTAAACATGTATTGCGGACGCTTCATAACAAACGACGTTACTGTAGAGGACGGACAATTGAATTTCAAAGCTTAGTCAACAACTGACCCTGTATATAATTTACAGAAATCAAGAGACTTTGTAAGTGACACGGAGTGTCGGCCATTAGACGTATGCACGTCAGCTGCGATTTTTAAACTACATATTGCTCGTCATCGACTCGCGTTTGGCTGCATGGCAGAGAAGTAACGCACTGCATTGACCTAATGTATGGACGAATTTTGCATGTTACGGACAGCGACGTGTGTTGCGTAAGCAGACAGTGAAGCGCAAAACGCAATAAGTACATTGCCGCTACGAATACATCACGCTGCCTGCTGCTATTGGGGCTTGTCGGTTGGTAGCAAACATGAGATGCTGACACGGACTGACAGCTTGATCAACTTCGAAATCGCCACTCCTACGAACCACGTCACGTCAGCCAATGTTTTCTCCCAGATGAGTTTCCCTTTCCAGTCGTTTTTTTTCCGTATAATTCTATATCTTTCTTTGAAAAAGATATCCACCGATGTGTCACCCTTACTACTCGTATTTTGCAGACTAGGACAATCCCTTTGAATCTATTCATTGGAGAAGTGAAATAGCCATAGGTCTTTCAACCAAAAAATCTGAGCTAATGCTTATGAGACGTGCGACAGCCTTTAGCAGTTCCTGTTTGCATGTTTTTCGGTTTATAGGCCTATCCACCCATTTTGTCACAATTCACACTTCTGCAGCCGAAAATCGTAAAAAAAATAACTAAAACCCTTATTTTGGGGTTTAAAGTCATTCAAAGTCATCGATGTTGATACCACTAAAACATGTCACCGGCGTTGTTACGGCAAGCAACATGTCTATTCCTATTTGCAACCGTTTTCACGTTAGACAAACCAATAGCAGAAAAAAACACTCTTAGGGGTTATTCCTGTTTCACACCCTGGTGCGCAGGCCTAGTCTAGCGTAGCGGGTCGGAACTTGGACTGCTAAAAATTCTGTATGCAAATTGTCTTGGTCTATTTCCAGCCATTTTGGCGCAATTCACTCTTGAAATGTGTGTGTCGCAGCAAGAAATCGCAAAAATTTATTAAAACATTTTATTTTGAGAGCTCAAGGTCATTTAAGGTCATTGATGTTGACATCCCTAAAAAGTTCGTCGACAGTGATAGTTATGATGAGCCGCATATATGTGCTTATCTGCAACCATTTTCACGCTAGACAAGCCAAAAGCGGTAAAATAACGTCTTTGGGAAAAGTGGTGCCCCTCTTTCTCTTTCTCGTTTGTGAGGATCCTCCTTGCCCAGTGGCATGAACTTTTTTTTGCGAAATACTAGATACTCTAAGCTATCATACGGTGAAAGCCTTAAGTTTATCTTACTTGGGCTTGAATCGGTACCGGGTCGTGACAGACAGACAGACAGCTGGGCAGAATTACCGTAGCTAATAATACGCGCTATGTGGGGCAGATGTGCGGATGCAATAATTCGAGGAGGGACGATGTCCCGGGGGATGGGCGTGTCACTTTGCATTTTTTTTGGCTTGTTTTATTTTTACGCTACAGGCTCACGTATAAAAAGCCGGCAAAAAATCATCAATTTACTCGTTATTTGTTTCATCACCGTCAAACTGGCGTCTCAGCGATTGGTGCAGCTGGCTTACGACAATATGGAGCAAAAAATGTGAAAGCGTCACTAAAAATTTTATACTAAATGTTTATGCAATAAAATAGCGACACAGATGGTCTCTGTGCACAGCTGCTGTCTCAGAACACAATAAGCTTACTGGTAGACTTTATGTGGTGGCATGGCGCACAAGCGAGATGCCGAAAAGATGAAATCGTTGGAGGTCGACAGTGCGGGTTGCAATCCATTATCATCAGTGAGTTAATTTTGTTCAACTCAAGAAAGGTCATTAGCACAAAACAAACACCTAGAAAAAAGGAAACTGAACAAAACGCGCCTCTAATTTGTTCTCGAATTTATAGGCCATATATAGTGCTATATAGATGCATCTTGATTTATTTGTTGAATAATACCGTACAGTATTTAAAGGCGCATAGAGAGCGACAAAAGTAAAACGAATTAAAATGTAATAAACTAAACTAAAATACGATGAAAGCCATGTGCTACGGTTTTCATTTTAGCTAATTTTAGTTAATTTTAGTTAGTTTTAGTTATTTTTGTATTTATCGCGTCCGGATTCAGAAATTCTTTATTTCCATTCTACGGCATCCGATTATATTTTACTTCAGACATTTAGCGACTTTACAAATAACCCAAAATTTCCTATCATTGGATCCATTAAACGTACAATATTCGCAATTTTGCAATAGCTTATGATTGGCAGACTACCGTAAACGTTTGCCCAACTACTTATCGACTACTCCCCCTCAGATTTGGAGTGAACACTAATACGTGACTGCCAAACCCGAACTCGAACCCAAACTCGGGTTTAACATTTTCCAAACCTGAAAACCCTGGTTTACAAAGTGACCCCGGGTTTGAAAAGTATAAGCTTAGTCTATATAACGACGTAGCGTTACTGACATCGCTTTTGTTTGCTGCAGTAAAATTACTGACGCGTTCCGAACCGTTTGCTTCAAAAACCGAGCACTGACACTTTGACGACGTTCAGATAGCGAATAAAAAATAGGTATTTTTTTCTCATCAAATGCGGTCTGTATAGAAATGTCTTAAATTAATAGGAGGCCTACTTTGCAGCACCCCAACCCCTTCCAAAATGTTAACACCAAAATGTGTGCGCTAATGAGATATGAATAAAATGTTTTGCAGCAGTTGGTCTATTTTCTCTGTTCTGATGATACCAGTGTTTATCGATAACGCTGAGCGATGTCTACGACGTAGGAAAGCGATAATAATATTGGGTCGATTGAATCTGCTGAGCTGAGCTGATCCGCTGATCTATTTTCTTAACCTCTGATTGGTCGGTGACGGTCACGTGATCCAAATTTAGATCAGCAGATTAACAACAACAACAACAATGCTTCATAGCTAGATCAGCCACTTCCAGATCAAATCAGCGGATCAGCTCAGCAGATTCAATCGACCCAATAATATTTCCATCTATTATTTGCTCGTGCGTTATCAGTACCAGTACCCGAATGACAAAAGTTTGAAATGACGATTATGGTACAGATTCAAATTGTTCAACTGTCTTTATCTAGACAGAATAGCCTACATTTTCTACCGTAACAGAATTTTTTCGGCTCACGCTACTATAATTACTTTCTGTCGCAAAGTTGAATAAAACAGTCGAAATCTGACTTTTTTGGAATGCTTAAAATAACAATAATATACAGTTGTTGTAGAAGTTTGTAAGGCGCGCAAAGTCAGCGAGCTGAATCTGAGGCGCCGAAAATGTTGACACGACAGTTGGAAAGTTAAGCGCAAACGTATAGAATGCTTTTAGTTGATCTGGTAGCAACGGCTGTGTCCGCTACATTACGATTACCTGCAGCTGCTGGGAATGCGTTCGGTCAAAACTCGCAACTGCTCAGAAAGCAAAGCAGCAGTAGCATGCAGTTGGCGACGTCGGCAGCAATGATCAGAACAAGATAATAGTTGGTTTAATGCACCTGCAATTATGTCCCACACATAAGCTCTACTTCTTGCTGACGCCCTGGCGTAGGCTGTACCGTGTGCATCCGTATACATTAAACTGTTATCTGAGCGAATGGCTTTAAAACGCAGTAGCAAAATCAGATTTTTTTTGCGGCCGTGCACAGGGTGAAACAAAACTGAGTCACGGTCTTAGAAAGTTTGATATACATGTATAATTTATATATAACAACTTGGGTCATACGGTACACACAGTTACGACACAAAAAGAAACGATAAATTAACTGCAAACGTAGTGAGTTAGGCGCTAAATTTGCCAGGAGAGGGTGGAAATAGCAAAAAAAGAGAAAAATCAAGGAAAAGCCTTACTATTCACATACTTGTAAATTTACAAACAATGAAATTATTCAGGAAATTATTCTGGACAACGTTCGACTTTGACCACAAATATTTCAGGCACCGATCGAAAATTCATCGACAGCGATCCTTGCCTTTCGGCAAAAAATCGGTGAACTTCGGTCCACTAAATAGTTATAGGTTGCCCTAACTCGACAACGCACGTTCTGCGTATGCTGCTAATTCATTTGAGTTCGGCCACGTGACTTTAGTTCCAGAAGAATATTGTTTCAAGTCCTATAAATTTTTACCAATAGGACTTAAGGCGGATTCTACGACACTTCTACCTCATTCTAGTTAGATATAAACTGCTGAAATTTACGTTTGATGCTAAAATTTCGTATATACAGTACACGGTGTTTCATAAAAGCAACTTCTTGTTCTCTTTTTTACAATTTACTCAAATGATAAATGATGACCAATTTTCATGAAATTTTTACCAGTTGTAGCTGAAGAAATGCTAATTCAAAACATTTCAACAAAATATAACAGTTGATTAAATGTTTTTGCTAGTCGTGACATAACGCTGACGTCATAATGTGTCACGGGTGCAAGCTTGCAAGTCTCAACTGGTGCTGTCAGTTGTCAACCTGCTCCGATAATAAAAAACCAGGTTCAACTAAAAAAGCACTCGGAGAGCGCAGACCTCATCAATTGATCATCATTTGAATGAATTACGAAAGAAAGAAAAATGGGGCTGTTTTTTATGAAACACGGTGTACGCTGCTTTGTCTGGGTCTATTTCCAGTCATGGTAGTGCAATTCACTCATGAAATGTGCGCCGCAGCCTAAGATCGTAAAAATCACTTAGCCCTTTATTTAGGAGAGGGGGTTAAAGATCGTTCAAGGGTATCGATGTTAATACTCTTGGAAAGCTTGGCAGCAGCGCTTGTTATGATAAGCAGCAAGTCTGTGCCTATCTAGACGAGTCGATACCAATAAAATAAGGGCTTCTTGGAAGCGGGTCCTTTACGACGTCCTCTTTCGAAGAAAATACCGTCATCGAGCAACACGACATTTTGCCACAAAAATTGTCTTTGTGGCAGCTTACAGTAAAAACTTTGTGATTTTAAGCTGCGTTTTTGACACAATACAGCAGCGTGACAGACACGTGGACTGACGGACGGACGGGTAGCTAAGACGCGCTAAGCGTGCTGTCGCGCGTAAAAATGCACTTAAAATCCTTGTCACGTAGCGTAAATATCTGCTCAAAGTCAATTGTTTATAATAAGAAAATATGAAATAAAACTGCGGTATTTTTATAGCAGAAGAACGAGCATAGGTCAGTCTGGCCACATCGTCTAGATTACGTTAATGCTGACGCGGGTCGCTCGCTGTAT
>Ga0209367_1006454_pt1 | contig 16215 bp, 13 predicted proteins | sample WorMetLIZISLAND2_FD_187412 | JGI IMG/M metagenome (GOLD analysis project Ga0209367, IMG submission 187412) | Marine gutless worms symbiont microbial communities from Max Planck institute for Marine Microbiology, Germany - Olavius geniculatus... ... | reverse complement strand
CCCCCCCCCCTTTATTTCAAATTTCTGGATCCGTCACTGATAGGCTGAGTGTTTACGCTTACTGCAGTTAGTCAGACTGTTCGGTTTAGTGTAAAAGCGCGTACGGAGCGACATAAATGAACTGAACTGAACTGAACTCATACGGTTTAGTTTTTATACGAACTCACCGATGTGCAAGCAGACTAGCAGTAATGCCTTACAGTAGGCACCGTCTAACGGTGTCGGTGGCCTACGTGACTACGCTCACGTACGCGTCAAATAATCAGTTGGCTCACCCTGCTTGCTCATTGGTCAGTTTGTCAACAACTAAACTGTGTCAGTTTAGTTCGGTTAAGTTTAGCTCAGTTACGTTTCTCTGTCCCGCCTCAAGATAGAACACATGATATATATTTGCAGAACATTTTTGCAAATGTTTTATTTCACGTGTAACCACGTAGGCTTTACACGGAGTTTCATAAAAAAGAACCACTTTTTCGTTTTTTTATAATTCAGTCAAATGATGGCCAATTCACACAAAAATTTTACCAGTTGTAGCTGAACAAATACTAATTTTACAGGGTGGACCAAAAAACTGGCGCAATGTTTGTATATGCCAATAACTTCATCAAATATTAACCGATTTTCAAATTTTTTCACTGTCAGAATCAGGAAATAAATTTCAGCAACACTATTACTATAGATCCCACCACACCTCAAATGTGTAGCTACACTACCTAGTGAAATATCAGTGTTTTAAAAGCAACAGTTGAAAACAAGGCGATATCTGTAACAACATAACGTAACAATCTGTTTATTGTCTCGTGCTATCTCGCAGTTTTCACAAAATGTTATGTGTCCGTCTTGCTGCAGAACGACGCACTCAAGCCGGCGACGCCACTGACCAATGTCGCGGTCAACCAAATGCTGCGACAGTTTGCCCACTCAGTGACGATCGCCTGCTTCAGCTGGTTGATTATCATAAATTTTCGACGTTGATAGACCATCTGCTGAAGAGCCCCCGAAACAGCATAATCGACCGGATTAAGTCAGGGCTGTTTGAGAGCAACATGTCAGACTCGATCAACGTTGATCACGCAATTGGTCAGTGTCGTCACCGGCTTGAGTGCGATGTCTGACATTTCACAAGATAGTGTAGCGACATATATGAGGCGTGACGGGATCGTTAGTGACAGTATTATTACAAATTTTCTTCTGATTCCGACAGTGAGAGAATTTTGAAAATCGGTTAATATTTGAAGAAGTTATTGGCGTATAAAAACATTGTGCCAATATTTTGGCCCACCCTGTAATTATTTCAACAAAATGTGGCAGTATTGAAATATTCTTTGCTAGTCGTCACACAACGCTGACGTCGCAGTGTGTCGTGAATACAAGCCTGCTTGTCTCAACTGGTGCTGTCAGCCTGTCAGTTGCTATACCGTGCTTCGATGGCAAACTTTATCTGGTTCGCTAATGAAAAATGTTTATCTTGTCAGCACTAAACATGGAAACATGAAAACAGGCGTCTCGCAATCGAAAAAATCAACCATTTTGCAAGCTCGGTATGCTAGTTCACTGTTTTGCTCGAACATGTGAAAGTTCAACTATTCCCACAAACACGTAAATGCGATCGCGTTGCATGTTTTTGTGACTGCAACTGTAAAACGTCAAAAATTTGTCATTAGCGAACCAGGCTAAGTTCACCAACGAAGCAGGGTAGCAACTGACAGCACCAGTTGAGACAAACAAGCTTGTATTCACGACACATTACGACGTCAGTGTTACGTTATGACTAGCAAAGAATAAGAATATTTAATCAACTGCCATAATTATATTGTTAAAACATTTTGAATTGGTATATCTTCAGCTATAAACGGACCAAGGACTCAAGGCTCAAGGCCAAGGCCAGGACCAAGGACTGTGATTTTGTCCTTAAGGACAACCCAAGACCAAGGACCAAGGCCAAGGACAACATCCCTGGTGTAGAGTAGCTGTTATGTGTACGATAATTTAGTTTGCACGTAGCATATGTGTTAAACTTCAGTTAGCTTTTACCAGTGATTTTAATGTAAGGTTGTAAAATAAATGTTTATTAATCGCTAACGACGTTTGAGCTTGTTGCTGTTCAACTTTTGACGTTATTAGGCCTATATTTGCAATTCAACAACGTACGGTTCCTGTTAAGCATTCTTGTCAGACAATAAATTCTGCACTAACGAATTAAGATTATTATTGCTGACAGAATGATAATTACTAAGCCTACATTCTTCTACATTATATAGGCTATTGTACTACAGTTTCATAATTGTATTAATTCACGAATTAATGAGCAGGCCCTAAGTAACGTGCAAATTACAGAATGTGAATTATCTATAACTAGTAAATAAAACAGTCTACATGCTTACAGGTCTGTATAACATTGTGCTCGTGTAATATTGTAAAACTAGAAATTTGGGTGAGAATACGAACACGAAGACATGAGTTTACGCTGTCACTCATTAGCAAATGCGGTACGACTTTAACAAGAGCTTCATTATCCGAACTCTGTTACGTTCACGTTTTGTACTTGTTTTCATATTTTATAAGCTAACGTGTGTGTGTGTGTGTGTGTATTTAGTGTGTCAGTTTGTTTTCGTAAGCTATTGCAAAATATTGCATAACGTCATTGTGAAAAATTTTTAAAAAATTTCCATCCCTCATCCCAACTTTGTCGCCGGAAGCAACCAAAAGCACAGGCCCTACCCTCTGCTCCCTCTCGCAACGACGCCACTGATCGGAATAAGAAACTATTTTATTACTCAGCATCCAGATGCGCCCCCCACTGCCTGTGGTACTCCCAGACGCAGATAGCACCAGTCACGTGGACGTTCAACGACCGGATTAACCCACACTGCGGAATTTCCACGCAAGAGTCCAGCACCTGCAGAAATTCCAGCGGAATTCCCGTCTTCTCGTTCCTATCAAAACACACACACGAGTATATATTCCACTTCAACGGCTGCTACATCCATAAACCTCAGTTGCTTGACCAGTGGAATAAAGTAGGGCCTTGCAGTTACGACCAAGAGGTTCTGGGTTTGACTACCCGTTGGGTCACTATCAGATGGGCGCATGTTTGAGGACAGATTAACTATCTTGGTACATAACCAACACCAAGATAAAACCAACCTTCCATCCCTATGGGGGAGGTAAACTGAGTACCTGCAGTCTACTTGGCTGGGGTTATGGCAAAGCACATTCACCTGCGTCTGGTGGCAGGGGGTGTGTGATCCTATATGGCAGGTGATGCTCCGTAGCTCTGTGATGGGTTTCCTGCGAAGAGCTAAACACAACTTGAACCTTTTTGTGTGCTGGACTTTCAAGCAAATGTTGGCTACTAATAAAATTCCCGGTCTCAGTGACAAAATTCACCAGTGGCAAAAACTGGGCAACCAACGTTTAAGCCGAAAAAATTCCTGTGTTTCCAGTTGCAGCTCTGGCGAAAAAGTAGGGACGGAGGAAAATAATAATTTTTAAAAATTTGGATTACTTTTAATTCATGATATTTCATGCATTATTACACAACAGCTCATAAAAACAAACTGACAGTAAATAATACCAATGAAAATAATAGAGAATTAGAGTAAAAATACTGCAGCACGACAGACGAGACTCGAACAGTTTTATCTCGGTAAAACTTTGAAAGCAAGAAAGAAAACCGCACCAATATTTTTGAGGGGGTCCGATAAAAAATGAGTTTTTTAAGGATGGACGGCAAGTGGAAACACAGGAATGTTTTACGTCTTACCCAAGCACGAGAGCTGTTTTCCTGGGAAACTGGAAACGTCTGAGCCAATGTCCACTGACCGTCTGCTCAGCTCCAATCAACGTATAGCCACAGGACTTCATCTCATACAGGTAACTCATCAGCTGATCCACCTGTACCTGTATACATACAAAACAACACAGTACAGTAATCACAAATAACAACTTGTTATCACATTTACTATTCCAGATAGGTGTGCGTCATTTTCTAAAGGTTTTTGATGTCTGGTGATCTAGACTTTTCACCTTTTTAGCTGAAAATTGGCACACAGGTCCTGCCCTGTAGAACGTCTGCACCAACTTTGGCTTTCTATCTTTTTTTGGTTATCAAGTTAGGGGCCTGCACGGGGCAGACGAACGGACAAACAGACGGGTAAAACATGTAATTAAGCCAGTATTCAAACAGACTCATACGTAAACCAGTAAGTAATACTAATACGTTGAATAAATTCAACAAAGTACAACCTTCATATGAAAGTTATCACTATCTGGGGAAAATACAACCAGCGAAATATCACTTTTTTATCCAATGCGATATGATTGCTTAATTAACATAATGCGTAAAAACATATTTTGTTCACATTTTTGACTCTTTGGCTGACATTTCATCCAGATGTACATTTTCCAACTGCCTGTAGTAAAATTGCTTGAAGTGTTGGCCCACTATGAGAACACAGGCAAAGAGACGCATTTTCCATTCGTTGCCAGCAGTATTGATAAGTTCTGCTCCAGACCAATCCAGGCTGTATCAGTCACTTTTTTACTTCACAAACATTCCTAAACTTCATCTGGTAGATACACTGCTGCCTGATAGTCAAACCTTGTAATAGACGGGCCCACAGATTAGGATAGATGTGGAATTTATCGACGTTTTTTTCATTCATTTTAACACATTATGCTTGGTCTGCTTTCCCCAGGTAGTGCAAAAGCAGAAGTTGGGTGAGGTGGAAACTAAAACACTTATTTAATAGCTAGTTGTGTCAGAAATATTTCTGCCAAAAAATTATTAAAATCTGCTTATGATTCTTCAAGTTAGGATCGATAATGGTGGGGATGTTTTTCAGGTTTTCTGTTTATTTCAGCACATATTTCGCTTGATCTGATTTCCCTAGGTAGTGCAGAAACAAACGTTGGGTGAGGTGGAAAACTAAATGGTTGTTTGATGGCAAGTTGTGTCAAGAATATTCCTACCAAAAAATATCAAAATCTGATAATTGGTTTTCAAGTTACAGTCGAGGATGTCGGGATGTTTTTTTGAGACACAGTATAGTATCAGGATGGCTGCACAAAAAGTCAGTTTGGTCTGACCTCTTCGATGTGAATCCACTTATGAGCTGAGACACTGAGGTTCTCAAACGTCTTGTCCTTGACGTGATGCAGACTGGATATCACAAACTTGGATACACCGAAGATTTCACACGTACGACACAGACCTAAACGCAACACGTGTGACACAGTCCTAAATAGCACTAGTGTGACACAGGCCTAAAAAGCACTCGTGTGACACAGACCTAAAAAGCATACGTATGACACTGCCCTGAATATTACTACAGTGTCCCAAAAAACTGGACCCCTGATACAATTTCAAATAACTCCAACAATCGTACTACAATATCAACAAATTGTAGTACAAATATGCATCATATAATCACCACTTAACAGCACTAGTCATTTTGCGAAAAAAATATTAAGAACCGTGTGCCAGCTTGAGATGGCACCCACTGTAGAGGTGTCTGCATGGTAATACGCCAACAAAACAACAAAGCCAGCTGCAAAATTTTAAATAATCAAATGTTATAACATTAACCGCACTGTTGTCTATTGACATCATAATAAGAAGTTAAAATAAATGTTCAATTTGAACACAGGCTAGGAGATGTCATCTCCATTCGTCAAGTTACTTTGCAACCATAGCACATTCATCACAAATGGAGAAATGTCTCCGGACCTGTGTCCGAGTAAAGCGCTAGCAGCTTGACTGCTATTTCAAGCTAAGATGAGTGACTGAGTGACTGACCAGTTTAACAGTCATGATGTGGATAATCAACAGTTAGTTAAACAATATAATAATTAACAAATTAAATTTTTGTGACTAACGTATGACACAGCCGTGAATATCACACCACAGTCTGTGTACTGCTGCTGCTGCTGCTGCTACTACTACTACTACTACTACTACTACTAAGTAAGTAAGTAAGTATGTGCATATTTAAAGTGCACAATGTCAGCCAGTGGCCGAATCTGAGGCACTTGGCTGAGCCGCTAGGGGGCGCAGTAGGCCTGCATGAAGCAGTGAGTTTTAAGGAGGCGACAGAAAGTGTCTGCAGAGGTAGAACTACGGATGCTAGAGGGTAGTGAGTTCCAAACTGTGGGGGCTGCAATGCTGAAACCGCAGGAGGCAAAAGTTGTGCGGACACATGGAACCGACAAAAGATTGGTGTTGGCAGAACGCAGGGAACGTGTGGGAGTGTGATAATTGAGCAGAGAATGTAGATGAGCAGGTTGAGAGGAGTTGAGAATGTTATACGTCAATGTGGTAAGTTTGAATTCAGTGCGTTGATCAATTGGGAGCCAATGCAGATCCTGGAGAATACACTACTACTACTACTACTACCACTATTACTGCTACAACTGACCTCCGAGGTTTGGCAGGCGGTCAACCAGTGAACAGACTACTACAAGGTCTCCCACTGTCCGTCGCGTCTCTGCATCAACGTCGTCAATATCAGGCAGCAAGCTGCGCCATGATGACAACTTTCTTTGAACATCACTTGTTGTAGTTATAGTAGCACTCGACGGCTCTACAGCAATACAACAACAACAACAACTACTACTACAATACTACTACTATTCAATATCAAGCAGAAGACTGAGGCACAATAACAACTTTTTGAACATCGCTGGTTGTAGTTGTTGCAGTTGTTGTTGTCATTTTGTTGTTGTACCACTCGATGGCTCTGTAGTGACAACAACTACAACTACAACAAAAACACTACCACTCGGTAACAAGCAGCAGGCTGCACTGTAATAGCCACTCCCTCTAACTGTTGCTTGTTGAAGTTGTTGCTGCACCATTTGCTATCACATGGCTGATTGCAGCAACAGACGAGTTCGCATAAACGTTATCACGAGGCCAACTTGTCCGTCCATCCGTCCACAATACACGGTGTTTCATAAAAAGGACCCCTTTTTGTTTTTTCATAATTCACTCAAATGATGATCAATTTACACAAAATTTGTATCAGTTGTAGCTGAAAAAATACTAATTCAAAATATTGCAACAATATGTGCCAGTTGATTAAACATTCTTTGCTAATCGTGACGTAATGCTAATGTCATAATGTGTCACGGGTACAAGCTGGATAGTCTCAACTGGTGCTGTCAGTTGCTACCCTACTTTGATGGTGAGCTTAATCTGGTTCGCTAATGAAAAATGTTTATTGTCAGCACTAAGCAACATAGGGACATGAAATCAGGCGTCTTGCGATCCAAAAATGCAACCATTTTGCAAGCTCGGTGTGCTAGTGCACTGTCTTGCTCGAATGAGTAAAAAGTCCAACTATCCCCACAGACACGTAAATGTCATTGCTTTGCATGTTTTTGTAACTGTAACTGCAAAACTTCAACAATTTGTCATAAATGAATCAGATTTTTCACCATTGGAGCAGGGTAGCAACTGACAGCACCACCTGTGACACATTATGACGTCAGAGATCAGACATTGCAGACAGCTGCACAATATGTCAGCACTGGGCTGAACATTTTTTCTATTTATAAGCAGGTATGTAAATCTGTATTTCAAATAAGTTTGCAGAACTCTTATTGTTAAGTCAGTACCTATGATCAGGCCATCACACTCAGTACAAAACTTATGTCCAGTTTTTTGTGTAATCAGCCAATTTTTCTGACTGCAGCTTATACTTGGCCAAATATGTATTCAGAATTTCAGACTACAACTGATTTTTACACGCGTGATGCTAAGCATTAAATCAAAAGACAGAAAACAAAAAGTTCTGAAAAAAATCAGTGCAGGCAAAATAGGACACAGAACTGGAACTTTCTGAGAAAGTCAGCAAACCAGCAGAATGCTTGACTTTCCATGGTCCGGGAGTGCAGTTTTTCAGCTGGTCTGAGGTGCCATGTAACGAAATACGAGTTGAGTGCCAGCTGTCATTGTAGCTAGCGAACATCTTCGGTGAGACCCATTCGTCGCTGGCAACTAAAGTCAGCCGTGGCAACCAGTAAAATATCGTCTACAATAATTATCACAGACAAACTGACTCAGTGTACATCGTAAACAACATAAAATCCTACCCAAAAAATAAAGCCCATAGGCAGGTGCAGATCTTAGATTTCCTTCGCCCCAATCTGTCTTTACTGCGAGACCACGGACAAGGGGCTAATGCATCATGCGGTGCACCTGTTTACGTCCAAGCTTTCACTGGTACTCATTGTGCCTACCCACAGAGAGACGGCCAGGCTGAGTTGACCTCAGTGATGTGGGTGGCTTGTCACATACCGAGATGGTTTACCTTTTGCCAATGTTCACCCATCCAAGTACCAGGCACCTGGCACGGCACTGATTAACATCGTTGACGCAACCAACGATGAAACTACAAGCACACATCAGTATGGTAAAAAGCTAAGACGCTGACAAACTTAATGCTGACATGTATGTGCAGTGGATAGCGTGCAATCCACTAGCCATGGGTAGAAGGTATACATCATTTTCAGAAGATTTTCGATGTCCAACGACCTTATCATTTTGATCTAAATACTGACACACCAATTACTCCTGTCGAAAAAAATAACAACATCTCAGCCACTGTTGACCTGACAACATCACAACATCTCTTCGGAAAATCATACCCAAGACATCATCACCTAAACCATGATAATATGATATGAACCCAGATTATTTCTCAGTCTACAATTAACCCTGATTTGACGAAGAAAATGTAACAATGTAATACCTCGATGCTGTAGTCTGCAAGCGGATCGATGACGAAACAGAAGTTGTCCAACAGCTGAAACACCGCACGGAAATTCTCCCTGACGAACAAGTCAGCAAGCAAGGTTAATTCTATTGCGCAATAAGAAACAGCCTGTGTTATACAACACACTGTTATCAGAACACACAGTGTTATCTGTCACCCGACAAAAATGAACGCACCCTACCTTCACTCCAACCATGCAGGCTGGTACTCGATTTGCCTATGTCAGATGGATAGAAGGCTAAGTTGACCAGAAAGACGAAACCTTTGTGCATTCATGTCCTGTAATTGTTTTAATGCTAGCACACTTTTTACGGCTTTTGCATGGGCATCCTAATAGGATGAATTACAGATCTTGCACGTTTGTCTGCCCATCCCATATCAGCTAATAATCGCAAAACCGAAAGACATGATAAGCGCAAAATTAGTCCAAACTCCACATCATCCACATGTCAACCTGTGCACTAATTTGGAGTTCAAAAAGTCAAAGATCAGTGTTAGATTTGCGCAGCTCTAGGAGAACACTCATCTCATTGCGCTGACTACTGTTACGTGACTTCACTGTTTAAGCTTATTGTTACGTGTACTTGTAGTCTTAGGACTTAACGCCACGCTAAAGTTGATTTGTCCTTCATCATCATCATCATCAACACTGCTGTCCACTCGACCTGTTTGTAGTCATAAAGGTGTGGACAGTCCTGTACACACTCTGCGAGTCACCAATCTGTTGATGTTTGTCCTCAGTACATAGTTGCCACAGCGACGTGAGAGCAGCCTGTGCAAAGATCCTTGTGTTGAAATGTCCCATCATGCACCAGGGCAACACGTGCTGCAGTGCTGCCGTTATGAAGCCCAACTGCAAGATACAAGATACAATTTCTAGTTAGTCAGGCGTACAAACTCAAAGAATATGAAAATATATCAGCAAATCAATGTGAAAATGTGAAATGAAAATGTGCAGTGCAAAAAAAAATATTTCAAGACTAGTGCTGCTGACTTAATACAATGCCTTATAACATAACAGACCTATTGCTAAAAAATATTAAATCCGAGCCATGATCTGGACTTCCGGCAAATGACAAAAAATCTAACTAATATGTCCTTTGGTCATAACAGCCTACCCCCCAAAAATCTCAACAAATCCATACAAAAACTTTTGCTGTGGTATGTATAAAAGTAATCCTTGCTCAAATCTAAACACATAACGTTTCCTCCAGATGGTCCCAAATAGTGCCGCCTAATGCCAAACGAATTTCGCTTTGATTTTGTTGACTTGTTTTAATAACGAGTTTCATTTTGATAATGCCAGCAGTACATGTATAAGTAATATAATACCTGTTGATTGGCAGTGAGATGCCTAGCAACATGTGTGACAATGACAAAAAGTGAACACATGAATGATGACGACTTTTTCTCTGATGATGACTACAACAACAAAAAAAACAACAACTACTACTACCGCTACTAAAAATGTAAAACAAGCAAAATAAAAGGTAACATTTTTATGATGCTTTACAAAAGTTTTTTTTTTTTTAATTTTTTTTCCAAAAAACACATTTATAGACGTTTCTTTGAATGATTTTTCTAACTTTTTTACAACTATGTTTGTAATAACTATCAGAATTGTCAGACTATAAGAAAAATCAACTGACATGATTGGTCAAAGTAAAGTCAGATGTGTTATTACCTCAGACAGTAGGTCTAACAAGAAGCTGTAAAGCTTGGAGTAGTGCAGAACAAGGCGTATTAAAGTCCATTCAGCTAGGAACCTCACTGAAGGCTGTGTCTCATGCTTCAATACATCCATCAAATAGGCACAGAACCAGTCAATGTCTACCTGCTGAAATACACACAATGTCAAACTGCAACAACTACAAATACTACTACAATTACTGCTAGAAACTGTAGAATATTCCACAAAATCCCTTATGTGGCGCTTATGTGGCACTTTCTGCTGTAGTTAAATATTTTGTAAGAATTGGACTGTGATGTGTATATGTTTTATTTTTGCTTTTCTTTTTTACCACTTTTATTGCTTTTATTATTTTACCTGTGTTCTATGGACGTTTCTGTCTGAAATAAACTTGATTGATTGATTGATTAAAGCCTCTAATGCAATTAGGCTTGCATACAGCCCGAATCGATCGGATGACTGGATCCATCAACAGTACCATCAGTACCATAGACCTCTTAAAATAAGGACTGACGGTGGCCATGCTCAGGTCTGCAAACCTGGGTCCATCGGTATTTTTAGTTTTTTACTATAACTTTGTCAAACGTGGTCCGTTTGCTACAAAATTCTGTACACATAGTGTCACGGACAATGTGAACAAATGCTGCAAATTAGATTACTGTACGATTTCTAATTTCTCGTGTGCACATATATTGTGGCTAAACCGTACGTCGGTTTTTCAAAGTTTTTTTCTAGCTGCAATATATGCACACAAGAGAAATTAGAAATCGTACTGTAACCAAATTTGCAGCATTTGTTCACATTGTCTGTAGCACTATGTGTACAAAATTTTATAGCAAACGGACCACGTTTGACGAAGTTATAGTAAAAAAACCTAAAATATCCATGGACCTAAGTTCATGGACCCGAGCATGGCCGCCGTCAGTCCTTATTTTGAGAGGTCTGTGATCAGTACTCATCTAAACCACGCATGACGATGACCACAACGACAACAACATCATCAACAACAACAACAACTACTACTACTACTATGGTACTACCTGTGTATAGTTTTCAAGCAGTAAGATAGCAGTCATGAGGCGATGTAAGCGTCGGTGCTCTATGGAGTTGGAATAGCAGCGACCTTGACTACGACCAGAGAACATTTCCCGGTGACAAGCTACCATCTGCGTAACTACTATGCTGCCCAGACGATGCTGTTGTTGTTGTTGTTGACTGGGCGACAATGACAGCAGACCAAGCAGCTTGAGACGAACCGCTGCATCGTCTTGATCACAACTATAACAACAACGACAACTGCTGCTGCGTACAGAACTATGCACAAACTATATCTACACTTGTTAAAAAATTTCTAACAACAGACACAACAACTGCAATTGCTAAACATTCTATATAAGTCACATCACTAAAAACTTAAACACTACAAAGTAGACAAAACAACAATGAGCATATGAAGTGGTCTCAATTATCTGCTGTTTTCTAGATACTCCATCTGTGTTTATCAGTTCTATTTACCATCAACTTTTTTTTATCAGAAAGCTGATGTTTTGCAAATGTTTCACGTTCTATTTTACCTATAACCATGGCTTAAGAAAATTGCAAAATGTTGCATGTACATTGTTGAAAGTATTTTACCATGCAGGTCACAAGGGCATGACGAATGCTGAATTACAATTAAAACTGGTAATAATTAATACTTTTAATAGTTAACTTCTAAAGAAAACTAACAATTAGTTAATCTTTAGTTTTGATTAAAAATAACAGTGGTTGTTATACAAGAAAAATGCATGTTTTTATCAACTCTGTAAGTTATTTAACTAACAGCTGTCGTGAATCCACTAAACAGCAATAAGTCATTATAATCACCAGTACGGCCTAATGTTTATTCTATCCGATCACGTTCTCCAGAGAGAGTGATTATTGCTTATCGTCATTTTATCTACTTTATAATGTGCTTTTAGTCATGTAACTTCAAGTTAAAAATTTAATAATTCAAATTCAATTAGTCGTTAAAATAAAGTAAGCAAAGTAAGTAAAATGTAGCCCATATTGTTAAATTAACCTTTAATGCGCTTAAATGACTGAACGGCTGCACTTTTAGTGATTACCTCTGCCAAGGAGGTAATGTTTTTGCCGGACTTTGTTTGTCTGTGTGTTAGCAAGATAACTCAAAAAGTTATGGACGGATCTTTCTGAAATTTTAAGGGTATGTCGGGCATGGCATAAACTACCAGTGATTCAGTTTTGGGGGTGATCGAGAAGGAATCCTGGATCACTTTGAAATTTTCGTTACCACTGCGTTAAAGGGGGCATAAGAAAACCGCTGCAAAACCGAAGATGATGACGCTACCAGGCGAATAGCTTTGCCTTGGCGGAGGTACCTGCAGGCTATGACTGCTTTCTGGTTAATTGTGTGATTAATCGTTGACTTCCACAGCTTCAATTACAACACCACATAAGACAGTGAAGACTCACCAATCATAAAAGTCATCCGGTGTAAAAAAGCTCAGCTTTGACAGATATTGATAAACTTCGCTGAAAAGTCTGCACCACAAATGACAACAACAAAGATTTCCAACTATATACATACAAACTACACAAAAATCAATCATTTGCAGTACTATGTCAAAATTACAAAGACATAAGCATGTGCAATTAAACTAATTAACCGCACCATTTCCCATCCTGCAGAGGGTAGGAGGCTGAGTTGGCATAAAGGAGACAAAGAGCTTGCAAAAGTTTACATTATGCACTGCATAAACCAGTATTCAAAGTTAAGGGGATGTAAGACAAACGACAAAATCATCGCCCGACAAAAATCTGTCGTATGTCATGCAAAAATCGCCTGATTTTGTCAGCCGACAAAATCGCCTGATTTTGTTGGCAAGATACAGCATGTTCTATCTTCGACGATTTTGTCGACCAACTTTTTGAATATCGGACAACAAATTTTGTTTATATTGCCATGGTGATTGTTTACAACGGAAGATGAATATTTATTTGTTACTTCTTGTGTTCGTTATTTATTTTTGTTCATTAGATGCAGAAAAAAGTGATGCAAGTATTATTTTGCGATCTGCATTCGGCTGTTGTGCTAGCTGATATCATACAAAGTAGCAGACGAAAATATCGGCCATGTGTCATAGTTCTCCGATTTTGTCGACCGATTTTGTCGACCGATTTTGTCGGGCAAGTAAACCACGCCCACAAAAGTCAGCCGACTTTGTCGTTCGTCTGACATCCCCTTTAGGCTACCGATGCGTTTTGGTGCGAGTCGGTCCAAACGTGAGCGACTGAACAATGGCAGGAACTAGCTTGACGACGTCATCAGCGCCATCATGGCAATGGACACGTAAACACAGCTGACCAATCAGCTCGTTCACAACGCCATGCTTGTCCCCGCCCATAGCAAGCACTGACTCGAAACACTACGCAAGACATATACACATACATGCACATATGCAAACTAGGAAAGTAGTGAAGTAAATATACTTATAACTGGCACAATTTGAACGAAAGCTAAAGTAAAAGTTTCATATCCTGCCAGCCTGGAAGAGCTCACGACCTCCATCCTAGTTAACCTAATTTTTCCCACCCTAATCTTTGACTTTTAAGCTGAAAACTGGCCAACCTGCACTGGATGACGTTAACGCCAACTATAGTTTTTCTGCACCATTCAGTTGAAGAGCCCACAGAGACATACATATAGACGGACTGCAGAATAAACCAATCACAGCGACAAAGAAAGAAATAAAAAATGTGTTAGTTTCAGTGACGTCACGGGTTAAAAAATTGGAATAAGGAGCAAGAAAGTGCAATTTTCTGCAAACAGCTGCAAGTTTTCAACACAGAAAATTACTACGGGTGCTCTAAAGTTCAATTTTGCCCCAAAGTTAACGCAAGATGGGAGATTTCCAGATCCAAGTTTTGTGTTTTTGAAATTAAATCCTTAGACCAAAAAATTCTTTTGGTAGATAAAAAAATTTATGAGAGTGACAATTGGCCCCCCCCTGTCACGACGCCACTGGTTTAGTTTTTGTCACCTGAAGTTGGAAAGTGGAAACACTGGAGTCGACTGGAAGGTGGAGTAAGTGAGGATGAAACGCAAGGTGAACGAAAGACTTTAGAGCAGCTCTGAAGACACTGCTACGTTGTAAGCTGACGACACGAAGCCACGCACTGGACAGCACATCCACCATCCACGACTCAGCAATCTCAGCCTGCCAACATGTTACAACAAAAACCAAAGTAATTAGCTAAAAAGTAAAATCGTAGATCGATGCCACCACCTGGTGAATGAGAAATCATCCTTTTTTGTAGGTTGAAATTAACTGCATGTTTGGGCTGCGGGTTTGGTAATCCCAAATCATCCAGCGCGTAAATGACTAGTAATATAACAAATTCTCATAACTTATGAAAAAGCAGGAGATCATTAACCTGTGTTGTTAACATTAAACTGAGAGCTGAAAGGCAAACGATGAAGCTTTCGTCATCGGCAATGTCAATAGTGTGTTGAGCCTCAGTGATATAGTACGTAATAGACTCAGTAGGTGGTGACACTGTCTCCAAGTACCATGCCACCGACAACCACTGATTATGCACAAACGTTGACCATTCCATTCCATCGCTAATGAAACCAAAACACACCATTTCTTCATTTGTTCACCAACGAAACCTTAAAACATCACCGTTCCAGCGAGCTTTCTTAGATGCATTCTAGTTCTTGCTACACGTAGTTAGTTTTTGCAACTTCAGTCAGGCTTTATGCTCCAATATTATAAACCATTAGTGAGATTTTGTGGTTGACTATGAATTTACTGACCAATCTAGCAGTAAAGAAAAATCGTTTCAAAGAAAACAGCAGCTCGCTGAAACATGAACAACGTAACTAGTAAAGATTGTAATTTGACAGATTAATACACCTTAACAAACACAAGCTTTCTCGGGGCCAAATTTGCATAAGACCAGGAGTAAGCTAAACTTATAAAAAACATGATAATAAACCAGACTCATACCAGAATATTTAAGACATACAATCATAACAAAAACTTGATGCTGATAAATTGATAATGATGATGTTGATGCAATATCGGTCTAGTGTGTTGTAGTTTGCGAGCACCAACAAAGTACGTTACCACGAACGGTAAAAAACAGCTTTTATAGGAAATCCATTTCAGAGATACGGAGCATCACCTGCCACACGGGATCACACAGTTACCTGTGACTTGACACATATGAATGCACTCCATCATAACCAGAGCCAGACAGGCCGGTACTCAATTTATCTACACTGGAAGGATGAAATACTAAGTTGACCTTGATGACGGTTATATAATACAAAAAATTGAGCTAATGCTCACGAAACGTGCAAAAGCCTATAGCAGTTCTTGTTCACAAACTGTCAGTCTATCTCCAGCCATCTCGTCGCAGTTCATTCTTAGAGTGTGGGCTGCAGCCGAAGATCGTAAAAATCAATAAAAACCCCAAATTTTGGAAGTTCAGAGTCTTTCAAAGTCATCGACGTTAATACAATTAAAAAGCTCGACACTAGTGCTTGTTGTGATAGGCAGCATGCCCATGCCTATCTTAGACTATCTGCAACTGTTTTTACAAAAGACTTGTAATGGGAAATAAGAATGGTAGGACCGTGGGAAAATATACATTTATTTTTATTAGTTATCTTGCTGCTAGAGACGCGACGTCGTCGCGAGCACGGGAGGGCGACGCCCACTCTAGCCGGGAAGC
>Ga0209367_1006453_pt1 | contig 16217 bp, 9 predicted proteins | sample WorMetLIZISLAND2_FD_187412 | JGI IMG/M metagenome (GOLD analysis project Ga0209367, IMG submission 187412) | Marine gutless worms symbiont microbial communities from Max Planck institute for Marine Microbiology, Germany - Olavius geniculatus... ... | reverse complement strand
CTGTAGAGGCATACTCAAGCTGCGGTCGCACGAAAGACGTGTAGGCTGTTGCCTTGACTTTCCGAGGACAACTTCTGGTGTTACGATGGATGAAGGCTCTGGTGGAGTTAGCTTTCTTGCAGATATTTCTTGCAGATTCAGACAGCAATTTATGAAGACGATGCCATGCAACCGAATTTACGAAAATATCTAGGTCCGGACACCACCCGCTAGTGACGCAAAGAAAAGTAAAATCTGGTGAACGTGTTGTGGTGTGGTTTTGCATCATGTAGTAGGCCTATTTGTTTTACACTGCAACGCAGTATATTTAGCGGCATCGTGGGTTGAAAAGGTTAACGATAAATTATTATTTCTCAACAAATATTTGCAGTTCTGAGAGAGGCGCTATATGGTCACTAAAAATTTTGATTTTGCCCTTCCCCCAATTTTCCAAAAATGTAAATATATTCTGCTCCATATTTAGTATTAGACGTTTATATAAAGTTTTGCATTTTATGTTTTGTGTTGTATTTATAAACCTCTGTAACTCATTGGACGTTGATATTTTGTGTCTTGCATTTACGTTAGTTTTATGCAATTGCTACTTAATAGTGTCGTGTGTGTATACATATCTGTAAAGCACCGTGAGCAGTAAGCTTACTAATTGAGAGAGGCTGCAGGGGTAACCGTAATTTGCTTTTTTGCGTTGGCGCAATCCAGTCGGTCTGAGACGATACTGTGTTCCACCGTCTTGGCAGCGTCGAATGCCATCAGTGGTCGTAGCCTATGTGTCGCAGACCACGTGTTACGGCTGCAGATGACTTGAGTGACGTGCCGGTCCGTCGTTAGAGCAGAGTCCAGGGTAACACCAAGCAGCTTGGCAGTGTCTCATCCCAGCAACATAGATGCCGTTGGCCATCGTAATCTTGTCGCGCTGGACCTTGGTGCCAAACAGAACCGCTTCCGTCTTGGTATGGTTGATAAGCAGTCCGTTTTCTAGGAACTAAGTATCACGTCGTGGCGCCAAGTTTTGACATGGGGTATTCAGCAAGCGCAAAATAAAAATGCCCCAAAAATTAAGGTGGGATTAGGGGCGTACTCTGGATGGACATGAGGGCATCGATTCGATATCTGAACACTGCGTAAAAATTTTTTACGAAGATCGGGCCATCGAAACGTGAATTGGGCTTTATACGCCAGCGAAGTTGTAAGTTTATATAGAACTAAACGTACACGAAAGGGGACTTTAACTATTTCCAGTTTCAAATTGGGTAGGCGCGGATGGCGAGAGGCACAGTAGGCGAGCGGAGACTAGAACAATAGCAATACAATAGGCCCGGCCCGGCAGCGTGCTATTGTTCTTTCGTTTAGCGGTCTTGCTGCATTCGATATATTGGTTACTCGAGTGGATTTATTTTCGCGAAAAGTCGGCTAGAAAGACGACTTTAGGGCTCTAGCCCCTAACCTGTGCTACGTAATGAAAGTATCTGAGACAAACTTTGACGGCCGATGATACGGAGATGCAAAGTTTTTTTTGGTCGACCGTTAAGCTATAAGCTTAAAGGTTTTTTGTTACGGAGTGTCTGTTGTCTATTGTCTGTCACGGATGTATTGCGGTGAAACTGTAGGTCATACCGGAGAGCTTTTTACGCGAATAATTACCCCTGTGTCATAAGTCTAGGCAAGCAAAATTTTAGCGATTCATTACGAGGGGATTTTTTAAAATTTGGGGTTAAATGGAGGGCGTAGAAAAAAACGTGTATTTTTCTACAGAAAACTGGCCGTATCTCGGAAGCGGTAAAAGATAATACAAAGGATGCTGCATATCACTAATAGGAAGTTGTATAAGCTCTTTTAAATGAGATAAAAATTTATCGATCTTGGATGACTTTGAATGTCAGCAGCAGCACGCGCTATTGTGGTTAAACGGTACGTCGTATCTCAGAAACGGTGATACATGGAGCCAAAGTTGTTAATCACTTATAGAAAGTCGCATAAACCCTTTCACGTGACACAAAAAATTGGTGACCTTGGATGACCTTGAAGAGTCGTTACGCACTCTGCTGTGTCAGTCGTGCGGTATTGTGGCTGAACGGTAAGTCGTACGGAGTCGGCGATGGTGCCAAGTTTCTATAGGCTGTGAATAGTAACCATATCTGCATGTGCAGCAACATAGCCACAATTTTTAATGCAAGATTTTAATTTACTAGTCGCCGTATCCTAGAAGCAGTCGGGCCTCCCTAGCGACAGCTGGATTTCTTGTTTAACTGAGTTCGTTAAAAGGCAACAACGCATCAAAATTGTTAGTACATACATACATACGTAGCCTACCTAAATATCGCACAGCTGGGGTGAGTAGACCTAAGCGAGTACGTAGTACGAGCTTATGTTACTCCAGACAGTGCGGTATCGTACTTGAACCAGGCTCAGATCGCACAGACTATACAGCGTCGTTTGGTTTATGACGCACGGCTAGGCTCCGTTAATTGCGAAAATAGTGGGCTACCGGTGTGAGCTGAGTGGTTTGAACGATGTAGACGAAGGCTGCATTGAGCGGCCGGCCACGCTCGCTCGTCATTGGAAACACCTCTCATAGGCCCTATAACGATGGCGATGATATAATAGTGATTCAAAATTCTTTCCCGCATGAAGTACGGCAGTGGGTGCATGTGGATTTGTTACACGTATCCCCGTTGTCTCAATTTATTTCGAAACGTATAAAATTCGTCTTGCGAGAGCTTATATAAACGGTCATTTTTTTTGGTTAAATTGGTTGTAGGGGATATAAGTGCATCTAATATTGTTATACAGTTTATAGCCTAAGTTGGTGATAATAATGCTATTATCCAGTGTATTCTGCGCTGTTTTTCTGTCTACGTTAGGTAATGATGGGAAAATGTTGTAAACCACATACTAATGTATGATAATTAACTTTTGGGTTTACTTGGATTGTTCTAAAATGCAATAGTCATCTGAAAAAATAAGAATGGCAGTGATTATCACGAAACGTTATTGCACTTACTTTATTCTCTGGATGTTTTATTATGCGGCCGTCCAATATAGGCTGCTATACCCGTCTTGACTGTCTGTCAGTTTGTCTGTCTGTCCGTATGCAAACTAGGCTTTCAAAAATTGTTAGACCTAATTTACTGTCGGCGCTTATGACCCTTGACGACTGGTCGGACGGCCACATACACGTCGGCACTAGGCGCCGAAATCTCTGTTTGTGATCTAAATAGATATAGATATGGTATTATAATTTTATACGCATATGTTTTAGGCCCACGTTTACTAGTCTATAGTCACTAGCGGTTCGATGCTAAGCCTACTGCACCGCGCATTTTGACTTTTAATGAAAGTCGACACGGACGTTAAAACGATTGAACTGAAATAATCCAGACTCGGTCCCACTGTAACAACTGTAGCGATTAGAACAAATACGGCGTGGGTTAGTATACTGACTAATACATGTCCGAGATAATTAAATTATAGTCGTTAGTCGTTATTACCAAAATATTGCCTGTCGAGAACTGCAAATACCACCGTTCAAAAGATCGTTTGAACGTTTGCCTACATTAGTAGAGCGTATAATTATTGTGATGATTTGTTTTTCACAGACGACCCCAACTCCAGCAGGTCGACGTATTCTGTGCTGCTGGAAAAGATGTCGTCGCCCAAGTCGTGCGTGGTCGCGTGGAAGCGAAGCTACGTCGACCAATCGCCGTCCGAGGACAAGATGAAGTCAGTGACGACACAGTCTCGGACCACCACGACGCAGAAGACGTGCGTCGAACGCTGGGAAATGCCATGCGGCGGCCTCGCCGCTCGGACGTCACCGACATTCACACCACTCAAACGACAAAATTTAACATTACGCATCAACAGAATCGATGAGCTCATCGGAAACATCACCCAAAACGTCGTACGTCTATCGCGGACTGTTTTCTTTGCATGATTGAAGCCCGCTCGTGCGCCTTTACATTTTTAGGGGTGGAGGCAAATGACATGGGATTCGATGTGAGACTTGTTCACGTATTGTAGCTAACTTAACCGACTTACGGGGTGTTCCTATCTGAATACTGTTCCTGATTTCTCCATAGTGTTCTTATACCAGATTGGTCAGATATTACGGATACACTGAAGAAAAACTTAAGTTGGTCGTTACTGTATATTATATCTCGCGGATTTTTATCAGCAGAAAACGACGATGATTCCAAGACGTTCGGTGTTCATTGATTATACGTTTGTAAGACGTGGCGTATTGTGCTGCGTAGATGAATCAACTGTATCACAGGGACGAGCGACCGCAAGCCAAGCGCAGACTTGGTGAACTGCAGAATAAAACCTGTGAACAGCTCGTTAACGACACCGCTATACCGCAGGTCTGTTACTGTTTTACATTAAGCCTGAAATTAGTATGAATGACATTTAGTTGTGTTTTTTTCAGTCCAGATTGTACAGTGAGGTCTTAGATTTGGGTGTTGGTAATCTGTGGAATTGTGGAATGCGGAATGGGGTGGATAATCTGTGGAATAAAAAGTGTGGAAAAAAAACCTGCGGAATGGCGGGTAAAATGTGGAATCTGGAACGGCTGGGCAGCCTAAGGCCTAATTGGTCCATTCAACCCATTGATCCAGCAAGCGATCTGTAATCGCTCGGCCGTAGCGCAGCACGGGGCGGCTACCTGAGCATTGATTTGCTGATCTTCCATTTTAGCTACAACGCAAGTCATTGTTTTACGCTTGCACTACTCGCAGCTACATTGCGGTGGCTTCCGTAGCTAAATTTGAATTTGTGCACAGTGAAGTGCAAGATGCGGCCAAGTTTAACGCGTTTCATCTCAGCATGCACCCTTTAAGTTGCCACATCCAAACTATTAACATTGATAAAGTAAATAAGGGTAAAAAATAAAACAACAAAAAACCTTGGTTGTAGTGTTGGTGTTATTGTGACAAAAGTTTATAAATATAAATAGGTAGGCCAAGACATAGACTATGGTGTTTACAGTTGTTTCTTTTGCTGAAAATTATTATAACTTTTTATTTTATTAATTTGTCAGAATTATTATAAACTACTTATTTTATGGATTTCTCCTGAACAAGTTATTCTTGGAAATGGCGAAGGCTGTTTTCACGGCTGATTAGCTTGAATCAATGTTGTCACGTGTTTTGACGATGGTCATAGAAAAGTTAGATGCTTGTATGGAGAAAATGCTGGAGAAATTTGAATCTCGACTAGACAGAATGTACGGTGATTTTGCTACTGCACAGTGTCGCATTGACACCATTGAACAGTTACTGGAAAAAGCCCAGGTGCCAACCCCGGTGGTTGAAGCTACGTCTACTGTTTGGCCTTCTATCATCAGGCCTACGGGGCGCCACCACTTCGACCGTTGTCAAACCGCCGGCATCGGTTCCTGCTACCACCAGGGTTGGTAAGCGGATAGCTAGTGCTTCAGTTAAGGCTATTAAGCCTCCTTTGTCATGCTTTGTTGGTCGCCTGGATCCTGAGACTACGGCTGATGATTTGATGCATTATCTCGAGGAAGTTGGAATAAAAGATGCTGACATTTGGAAAATACCAGCCAAAGAAGGTCGGGTTTATGAAACTGCTGCATTTCGTGTTTCCTGCCGAGAATTCCGTGATCTCTTTTATGATGAGGCCAACTGGCCTGAAGGTGCTGAACTGCGTAACTGGATTTATCGACGACGGGTTCCCAGTGCCTGACCAACCACGCCCAGAAGTTCCGACGTTGCTGGGTCTGCTCCATATCTTAGTGCAGTTGGTTCTACTTTTAGTTTCGTTAATAACAGCATACTTTTGAAATGCGCTTTGTTTAATGCCGGAAACTTGATAAACAAGCTTGATTGCCTTAAGCTCCTCCTCGAATCCATGTGCATTGATATATTACTAATTACAGAAACTTGGTTGGATAGTACCATTCCTGATAGCCTTTTGTCTTGTCAAAATAACTTTGTGTGTTTTCGTAAGGATAGAGACCGCTTTGGAGGTGGTGTTTGTATTTTAGTTAATTCTGCTTTAAACATTGTTCCGGTTCCTATAGGGCCTACCTGCGAAGTTTTGTTCACTTGAGATTGTTGCCATAGATGTGATTGGCTGTGATTTAAAAAAAAACAGAATTATTGTTGTGTATCGTTTACCTTACAGTGACTTAAGTCCTCAGCGGAATTTTCTTCTGACCTTCCATTCCTTTGACAGTATTTGCTGCTGTTAATAAAACTATTTTGATTTGATTTGATTTGATTTGAGTGCTCGTCTTTAGAAAACGTCCTGGCGATTGACTTTGATTGCTTAAAGAACTACAAGTACTAGGTAGACCGTATGCGCGATGTGTCTGTGTTGCGCGTTATTGTTTTTTTTACAAAATATACATATGCGTTGTATTCACTTATAAGCCTAGTGAGTAGGCACAACGTCAATCATGTTTTTGCGTTTCCACAGTTTTCGCATTCTACAGTTTACTGCAAACGCGAAGGTCCAGAGGAGTGGTTAATCTGTGGAATCAGAGTGGTTACGTGATTTTTCGAACTGACCAATCACGTGCATTCCACACTTTTTATTCCACAGATTATCCACCTTATTTCGCATTTCACAATTCCACAGATTACCAACACCCCTTAGATTTTCAAAGGCCTATGTGTCGTTGAAGGATATTTTGGCTAAAATGTATTCACGCAGAACTTTCAAATTACAAAATTGCTTTTTAAAGCAGTACATAGCCTTACACGACATAATGGAAGTACACATTTACAGCTTAAGACAACGACTTTCTGTTTGTCAGTTTTAAAAAACGTTTGCTGCAATTTTATTCGGTTAAATCTGCATACTTGTTTTCATCGACACTTTTTCGTTAATCTTATACTTTCACTTCTGAATCAGTTAGCTATAAAATGCTGCATGTAGTGACTAACAGCCTTGAGGTTTGAATCAGAATATCGTCGAAATGTACCCAAGTACAATATTTTTATATTAAAAAGATCAAAATAATCGGCGCTTAAATTAACCTAATGGTCTTTTGCTTTTAAATCGCAACGCAGCCACTATTAAAGTGTGACTTATTAAATTCGTTAAATTTGGCAGACTGCTTCGTTCAAGTTTCAAATTTCACATTTCGTAAATTTATTTATTTACAAAATCGCTTGAATATTTCCCCAGTATTGTTATAGTAATGACTGTGTGTGTGTGTGTGTGCGATGTTAGATGCTAGACGTCGTGGTGCAGATGATACAGATGATGCAGCAGGTGGCAGCCGAAGTGAATACGGTGCTAATAGCTTCACAGCTGGCGAACGGCGTTCACACCAACCTTGACGTGAACTGCACGGACTGTCTGTGTGAACTGGAGTTACTCGCTGTCCAAGTGGATCCGCATTGGCGACGGAACCACACTGCCGACTGGCAGTCACTTCCATACTGTGACAGTCCGACGTCAACAGCAGCGGCACAGCCGCCGAGTTCACCCAATGTCAACCCGTTTATTGAACTCGCGAACAATCTCATCGACGTTCTGGGCAAACTGAAGCTGACTCGTTGCATCGCAGAAACACAGTTGTAGACAAGACACCAGCGTCCAAATTTCGCGAAAGTACGAAAACAGAAAAAAAACAGAAAAAAACGGTATCGATTAATTCCGGTCTCGCAGTTAATTCCAACAGGCTGTCATTTCTCGTCTGCTTTGCGTAATTAAGCCTAATCCAAGGTCTCCCTAGCTCGTGCTGCCTATCGCTACTGTTACGTCTGACGTGAGTTGATAACTTCACTGGTGCAGTTGTGCTGCTGGTGCATGACTAAAATCTTTACAAACGACAGTGTAGACTTACATATCAGTTAACATTTAGCGACCGCAGAATAAATTCAAGTAAATTATGATACAGATGTACAATTACTAGAATGTGGGTCTAATTATCCATGACTGACGAAACATACTTTGAATTTGCTTTAAATTGCGAGCAATTAGGAAAAACAATAGAGCGAACTGAGTTCGCAGAAAATGAGGGATAAACGTGAAAATGTTTTCCTTCTCATGTGGAAAATTGTCAATCTGCGGGCGCCTATGACTGTATGTCAAACGATTGCTGCAATTATTGAGAGCAGTATTACCAGTTAAGTCTTTCATTATAGTACCCGGTGATATTACTGTGTTGTGATTGTTTTAATAGCAAATAAAGGGCACATTATTTTACCTTTACATTTCTCACTTATTTTTCGTCATTTTTTCACCACGTGTAGTAGACGGTGCTATACATTTCGTTTTTAGCGTCATTATTGCATTGCAGCATGTCGTATCGTAGGATATCATCAACACGTTAACAGTTGCCGTGTTTACTGAGCTTGCTTTGACTTTCTCGAGTCCGTAAGAAGTGCCTTGTTTTGTCCTGCCACGTATGTGGTTTTTTTGAATCACGCAAAGTTTTTTCGGCTCGTTTGCAGGCGCCCCCATTTGAAGTTGTGCGCCCCGTCGGTTGCAGCAGCTGCGGATGCGGATGTTGCGGATGTCAGAGACCTACATCTATATGCAAAATTTGGCAGGCAATGTCGATTTGTCTACATCATTAGGAGTAGAAGCTAGTTAACCTAGTTTCATTTTATGTTTTTCTTATCACTGCGCGTTTGTGCTTTTTTTTGTGTTTTCATGACCGGTTGTCAGTGATCTCTGGACTTTTTGTCCAGTCCGTTGCACTGTATTTTGCTGATGTAACAAGCAAAGCTAGGCTCCTATACTGGTATTAATTAGAGCACGGATGCGCAACGTGTTGTTTTGACATAGACCTAATCATCATAGGCCTAATGTTGTATCGTGGTTGTATGATGTTGGAATGTTGCGATTATTACGCTGATGTGCTTGATTGGTCGTGGCGTAAATTTGGCGTCCACCTCACAATGACACTTCGAAACTGTCGTGTAGCCTGCATAAAGCCCTGACTATTAGGTTTAGTTGTACATCGTTATGACACGAACTCGTTAGCTGACTAAATTAGAGTGAAACGAGGTGTCGTGTAATTTAGCAATGTTTGTTTTCATTCGGCCTCATAAGCCGCTGAGATCATTATGCTGCGACAGTGAACTGTACACTGATAATTAACTTTTTAGTGTTATTAAGTCGGACAATATAAGCATAAAAGACGACTACAAATAAAGAGGTGTAGCATCATGTTACGCGTCTGACTCAACTTTAAGGCCTATATCGTCTCACTTAATAACACCAAGAAATTAATTATCAATGTAAAATATACAGTAGATAGTTTATATCTGAACTAATCTGTGTTATTTGACATTTTTGCAAATGACTGAATATGCTATTTAATGTTTTGTACATCTGCACAAACGTACGAGTTTGTTTGGAATATATAGATAGACTAACATGAGCTACATGATGTACATCGTGTACAGTGTGTGATTTTGATGTTTATTCGACCAAATTTTGCCATTGATTCCCCGTGGAGACGAGTAAGTAATAACGGCCGAAAATGTGACAGGATCTCGGTCGCGAGCAAGGTTGGGTTGAACGACCACTGAGGATTGATGACGTACCACGGCGGCGCGGAAGATCAATAAAGATTCGGCGACCAGTCGGTGGACAGGTATAATCGTTGCCGTATACATCCGACGCCGCCGCAATCCTTTCCGTTGGCTGATCGGCTAACTTCCTGTGATATAGATAGTGACACAAGGAATTGGTAAAGTAGCAGATAGAAAGGCGCGATGCCAGCGGCAAACGTAAGCCTACAAGACAAGTAGGTCTACATGCGCGGCGTGACTGTGCGATTACTTTTATCGCCGATTTAAGTGTAAACGTCACTGTGGTCCACATGCTTAGATTTCACTATTTTTGCCTACTGGCTGTGTGCTAGTGAGCAAAAAACAACCCGAAGACTAACAGTCTAACAGTATGCAGCACCCTGTCGTCTTTAAGTAAAGAGCCGATGCTGAATTTGTTTACATGCCGCCGAGGCTTCAACCAGCGTACATGACAAGTCTGGTCCTTCCACGGCAAGCTCTGGCGACCATTCCGTCTCACAATTATTTCCCTGCAGTTTAGTCGGCCTTTTATACGGGGTCCTGCAACCGGATGCCTGCACGCTCTATTGAGTAGGCCAAGCTACAGCGTTAATCCGTTCAAGCGGCGGTCATGCCCCGCGGGTTTCGCTATCGGCGTGGATCGACGCCGGTGTCACATTAAAATGTCTCTCCATGAAAAATTTGCCGGAGGAAAAATAATCACGTTTTTGATGTTTCCACCTTATTAAAATATCGCCGGCCTCATAGAAACGTCTCCAAATTATAGGATCGCCCCTAGAAAAGTCTCCCCCGGCCGACAATTTGCCGGTAAAAATCCGTCCCGCACGGCGACCGCCCTGGCGGGACGGATTTTTACCGGCAAGTTGTCGGCCGGAGGAGACTTTTCTGGTGGGCGATCTTATAATGGGACATCCATCGTTCACGATGGATGTCAGCGTCGGCGTTTCGCGGCGGCAGCGACAGCGTTGGTTGGGTTGGTTGAAATAATGGCCGGTATGCGCCACCAGACATTAACCGATCGACCGACGACAAACCAACTGCGGACTGGCGTCCACCTGGTGGGCCAAAAATTGGCATCTCTTTCTACTACGTCAATGTTATGCCGTATAAACTGCAAACCACCACATATTTTACTGATTGAACCACTTTAACATTTTTCCATTAATTATTTACAATTTCGATGTTCTGATTGACTTGAAAACATTTTCTCATTTTTTTTTCTGAGTTTCATGCACTGTTTCTCCACACGCAAATTGTGAATCAGAGAGCGTTCGTCGTTAGTTAAGCCTAATGCAACCACCGTGACGAAATTATCATTTAGTCGGTTTGAATCAAACTCGAACTCGAACAACGTTAGTAAATAAAAAAATATTGGAAAAGACCCTTGAATAAATAAAAAGTGCAAATGTAATGCATCTAACAGAAAAGAAAACTCAAATGCCAAAATGGTGTCATTCTTTTGGCGCACCTTGTACATATGTGTACTCGTATTTCACTTCAGCTTTCACAGCACTCTCTAGCTTGTCAACTGAACCTTGCAGCAGGATATCCGCCTATATCGACTGCAGACGGAAGCTTGTTTTTACACTGTAGATTCATCGGCTGGTTCAGCGGTCTAATTGCCATGCAGTTGCTTTCACTTTGCCTGCCATCAGCCGGTACAAAATGGGTGCACCACACTAAACCATAATTCCGTCCGCTTCGGTAACTCGCAATTTCAGTGGTTTCGACGCGAAGTTGGACAAGTCATCATAATTTTATGAAAACCGGGTATTATTCATTATTTCTGTAGTGTAGCTACATGCCACCATGACATGAAAATATTAACCACACACGAAATTAAGCCTATCAAACTGGATACGACATTGCAAACTTTTAAGAGCACTAAAGTAACTTGGTAACAGGCGAAATTGTCTTTTTTTCATTTTTACGCGCGAAAGCAGCTACAGCCTTTAGCGCGTCTTAGCCATCGCAATTCTGTCTGTCTGTCTGTCTGTCTGTCTATCTGTCCGTCTGTCACACGGGTGGATCAGTCAAAAGCGGTGCAATCTAGGATTACCAAATCTTTACCGTCGGCTGCCTGGAAGACTTTAGTTTCAGGAACCTAAAGCTTTCTTATAAATTTGAAGAGGGCACCCCGAACGAGGGCGCTAAATGAAAGGGGGTGGGAAAAATTTGCCATTTTTTGGCCAATAAGTCGCTGTATCTCAGTAACGGTGCAAGATAGGGCCTAGGTTACTATTAAATACGGGGATGTAGTTTATTGAGTGTTTCTTATATCTGACAACATTGAGCTTTAACCTGTTAAACTGAAAATTGGCACACGATTACTTTTGCTCCGCAGGCTAACGTTTACAGCAATTAAGTTCGAGTTTTACGCTTTTTGGTTTCGAGTTAGAAGCCGCACGGCGCACGGTACAGACGGACGGACAGGATACGTAATACAATTACGTGCAGTGTATAACGAAATCGATTAGTTACTTTCGGCATGTTGACATGATGCAAGTATGTTGCAGGGAAACGAGCGGAGTGCGCTGAATTGTTAAGACTAGTGGGTAGCTTCGTCAGGATCATGCAGCGATATAATGACGGTTGCGCGACTGACTGCAGAATAAAGATAATGACCAAGTGGACGACGCTATACGCTCCGCTAGCTTCTACGACTGCGTTCCCGTGATGAATACAGACGAGCGAGTGGATCAGATTCAACTAGATGTGGTTGCAATTTTCCTTCATTATACGATGCCACCTGACGGCCGCCGTTTGTACGTGTCTGTATAGATGACGATCTTTATATGAAGTTCTTCAACTTTTTGCTGAATTGGACCGAAACCTCATGTCTTATGAATCACGAAATTGCATTTGCATTTTCGGTTTTAGACATACGTTTTTACGCATCAAAGTAGCCTAAACCGCACTAGTGGGTTTGCATAATTTCAAATATTTTCTGTACACCGCGTTTCGTCAGAAGGAGAGACTGAGAAAAGTAAGAAAAAAGGGAATGAGACAGGAGTAGGTAAAGCAAAACGAATGAAATGATGAAAATTAGCGAAGTAAAAAACGAATAGTATAGGCCTACAGCGGCGCTTTTGAATTCTTTTTTGTCAGCTTGAAGTAAGCCTAATGTTCAATGATGGCAGATGGATACGGTGATAATAATTAATTATCATCTTCAAGTCCAAAAAGCAGCGACGTCAGTGTGATTTCAACCTGTCAAGAAAATCAGAGTAAAACGAAACGATTGTTTTGACGTCGTGGAGCCTGCGTTAGACCAGCGACACCGCACGCACCGACCACCGCAGCAGTGCAACTGATGTAACGTTATTGTTTTGCTCGTCGTCATTCGCAGCGTCGCACGCAGACGCTGCAGCTTGTCCTCATTCTATTAGCTACGACAGGATATTTTCTTCGAGTTTGTGCTTGATAGGGCCTATAAGCTCTGGTACGGTGATATCGAATTACGTCTTCGCGCCTTGGTTAATACACAACGTTAATAAAAGCCAGCTCGTTTCTGTGATGGATGCGTATGTGTATTGCAAAACTTTTCGTCGGTGTAAGGATCGAGGACGCTATGACATTAAAATGACATTGATTTGCTGTTAAAGTATGAAATAACAGAAGATGGCGTTGAGTCAGTGCACGGGGTAAACTCAACGAAATGTCATTTGTCGGCTAGTCAACAAATTTTGGTTGAGATTTATGTCAATTTAAGGCGGGTGAAAATGAGTTCGTTCAACTGCTAATGTCGAGAAGTTTACACTACACACATATCTCATGACGACGATGTACCGCGTAGTTATGGGCGTCGTGGTTGTCATAGCGATGACGGTGCTGAGTGACGTCACGTCCAGGTGCCCTGTCCGGTGTTTCTGTCAGACGTCAAGCAGGTCGGTGTTCTGCTCGCGCCGTGGCCTCGACGCTGTTCCAGACACTGTGCCGTTAGGCACGCGTCAGCTGCACCTCAACGGGAATCACTTCAAGTCGCCGGTCATTTCTCGCAGCAACTTCTCGCTGTTCCCAGACGTCATCAAGGTGCGTGGAAGTCTTAAAAGCGCGTACATAGCCACGTAGCATGGTTTAGTTTTTGACTAACTGACCAACGGGTAAGTAGTAATGCATTACGGTAGGCACCGTCTAACGGCGTCGGTGGTTTACCTAATTACGCTGTCGCCCTGTTCGCCCATTGGTCGGTTCGTCAAAAACTAAACCGTATCAGTTCAGTTCAGTTACGTCGCTCTGTACGCGCCTTTGGTGTTGAGCGGCATCGCTAAAACATTCGCGGCTATTGCGGCAGGTGCAATCGTAGCGTCAGCTGGCCGTCTGTCTCTCAGTGTTTGTCCGTTTGTCTGTATGTCACACTCGTGCATTCTGCTAATTAAGTCACAAGACGGAATGACATACCATTTGGTAAGGGCATTCGCATGACGACCCAAAGTAACATTGTATTCGACAGTGTCATAGTTCCTAGCGGGAGCGGAAAATTTCTCGGTTATAATTTTCGTCGCAAATTCAGGGGACCAACATAGTGCAAGTGACTTTAGTCACAATCCACAGAGACTCGCATATCGCATGCGCGTGTAATTTTGCAGTCGCACTCAAAATTTCACACAAAGAAATAAACTCTCGTCACTTCACTATATTGACTCTCGTAAACAAACTCGCAGCTAGCTGTTCGACTAATTCGTTGCCGTAGTTATACCGTCGTTATGTAAAAATAGCACGGCATGTGTGTGTGTCGTTGTGTTTGTGCACTGTGACAGAGTGAGGCGTGGTCGCTAGCGGAGCATGTTTCTGCAGCAGGATTGGAGCATCTGTACATGAGCGACTGCGCGATATCGACTATCGAGACAGGTGCGTTTGTCGACCTGATTCATCTGCGCTGGTTGGATCTCAGTGACAACCGCATCACAACTCTGAGTGATGCCACGTTCGCCGGTCTTCAGCTTCACCAACTCTTCCTCAACGGAAACCGGCGTCTGGCGCTCGACGCTGGACGACCCTTTGCCAACCTGACCGTCTTCGGCCTCTACCTTCACGATTGCCGACTGACGCGGCTTGACGCTGGGACCGTCGCGTCGCTGTACGGTGCCCTGCGTGTGCTGTGGCTCAGTGAGAACCGACTGAGAAGGCTCGATCCCGCACTGAGTCGCCTGCTCGCGTCGCTCGATCACTTTCATTTGACCGACAACCGGCTGCACTGCAACTGCGAGCTGTCGTGGCTCTGGCGTCTCTGGGATGAGCGCAGACGACGACGAAGTAGCAAAGATCTGGTGTCAGAGGAAGCTCCAGAGTGTGTGAGTCCGACGTCGCTGCGTGGCCGACACTTCGACCAACTGACTGAGGACAATCTGCAATGTCGAGCGCCGACCCTCGCTGACGTTGAAGTGACGCTGTTAGAGAACGATGACAATGATTCTACTGATAACGATGATGTCGGCCAGTCCGGTCATCGACGTCTGGTGCTTCGCTGCGCGGCCACTGGTGACCCCATGCCCGACGTACACTGGATCAGATCACCCGGCACAACTTTCAGCAAAGCTTCACCGCCGCCGACGTTCTCGTCGTCGATGGCGCGTGATGCCGCTGACGACGTGGGTGAGTCGCTGCTAGTGCTGGACAACGATGACGTGCAGTTGATTTCACCCGAACGTCGAATGCTCACGTGCGTCGCCAGCAACGTTGTCGGCAGCGCGACTCTGACAGTAAGGGGCGTCCCACGATCCTCGGAGAAAATCACTACGGACAGCGTGAGCGACAAAGCAGCACCGAGATATACGCATATTGACGGCGATGTGGCGGAAGCGTCGGCCGTTAACGTCCAGCGGAACAGACTTTCTGCGGAGCTGAACAGTACGGGATCACCGGTGGACGCTTGCAGCGCGTTGTTCTCGGAGAACGAAAGTGATTCGTCCGCACAGTCTGACGAGCCGTGTGGCGGCGGCGGAGATGAGCGTCTGCGCGCGTCGTTGCAGCTACAGCGTGACGGCATTGCGTCGTCTGATGACGTGCGTCAGTTCAGAGTGGTGCACGTCGTCACCGCCGTTCTGCTGACAGTTCTACTGACCGCAGCGCCAGTTATCGCCGTGGTCGCCGTCTGTCTACATCATCACGCCCCCCGCCCTACTGGCGCCGCCACGCCGCAGCGTTCACAACCAGCCGCTGACAGTGTCCACATACAAACTGTTTCAGCAACAACCTTGGTATACGATACAGTGGCGCATCTCACCCAGAAATCATTGTCGTCAATGACTTAGCGTTGTCGTAAAAATTCACGCTTTAACAGTGTCGGCAACGTGGTGTTTTCTCTTAATAAAGGACTTTTTAAAATTTTTACAGAAAAAAAGTTTGTGTATATTTTTTGTTTGATTTTTGGCATTAAAACAATGATTGACAACAGCAGAGATACTACAAATTGCGTCAAAATATTTTATTAACAAAAAATACAAGCCTGCATTGACACAATTTTATTAGAGCCTGAAAATTCTCGAACTGTGTTATTGTTCATGCTGTAAAGAAGGAATAGTATTTCTGTTATTAGTCCGCCCGAAAACGATAGTTTTCGGAAGGACTTACGTTTTGCTGTGGTTTTTTCGCCGCGTAATCTCCGAGCTCCGTCGGCCGATCGGCGCGAAATTTTGCACGATGCTCGATGCTGCGTTCAATTTTATAATCCCGGTCCAAAATTTTGGGGGAGCCTCC
>Ga0209367_1006452_pt1 | contig 16219 bp, 10 predicted proteins | sample WorMetLIZISLAND2_FD_187412 | JGI IMG/M metagenome (GOLD analysis project Ga0209367, IMG submission 187412) | Marine gutless worms symbiont microbial communities from Max Planck institute for Marine Microbiology, Germany - Olavius geniculatus... ... | reverse complement strand
CTAACGCTACCCTTACCTCCACGGTACGTAGGCGTATACGATTTATCAGGCTGGTATTGACTATTCCGACCACTGACACGTAATGTATTCAAGCCTAAAATGTTCAACTCACTTCGATTTATACGCACTTTCATCTCGTGCAAATCGATTTGCTTTATTTAGCAAAAAATCGAGCGATTCATGTTATGCTGAAACTCACGCCGTCGCCATTATTGGTTTGTTTAGAGTCAGGCCCGAGGTTGCTAGGCAACGCAGTTACGTCACTTCGCCAGTCTATAGCAAAATCAGTCAGTTTATCATTACCCTTTTTGCTTAACTTCTGATCTGGTATTTCGCAATGTCAAGTTTCGCGATTTCAGCGCCGCCGCCCCCCGTTAAGACGCAACGGACGCAACAGGGTCTGTATGAGTAGCCTAACGCTGATCACAGCGGATCACGAACTTACGGCAGGCTACTTCTGTGACTTTGCGATCTTCGGTGCTTTTAGGCAGACCAGATGCAACGCAAAAAACACCGTTTGTGTCATTGTGTTTTTTGTGTTGCGTTGCTTGTTTCAGTTGCGTCCGTTGCGTTTGTTGCGTCCGTTGCTTGCGTACTTTTGTTGCGTCGTCTGCCTCAATTGCGTCAAAAAGTACGCAGGAACTCGCGTTGCATCCTTTGCGACAATTAACGAATATTCCATCACATTACCATGACCGCGCACAAGCTACGTGAGAATTCGGTTCGTCTTATAACATAACATTCTGAATAATTATCTCTGACCACGTCCCAAGACATTTTCCCATCTAGTTCTCAAATGTATATACGCAAACAATGTGACACTCCTTCCAATAGTGTCATTATAATGCCGGATAAAATGCAAAACAAAAATGTTTTACCGTGTAAACAATTTTAAAATTTGCTACCAATTAAATTATTTACAGCATAAGTGTGTTCATTTATTTGAGAATATTTTCAAATTATTTCGGAACGCCAGCGTTTTCCACACGCGGGTTGTGAATCAAACAGTGTTCATCGTGACGAAATTACAATTTATTCGCATAAAAGCAAAACTTGTTTACGTCGCCAGATAAGGAAAGACGCCATTCGATGAAAATGATACGCGAGAAAACAAAAATTGCAATAGCAGTAAACAAGTGAGGAAACTCGATCCCACCACACCTCAAGTGTGTCGCTACACTACCGCGTGAAACGTCAGAAATGTACTACTTTTGTGTTTACCCTACAGGCCTGTATGAGAAGTACAGACGTTGACTGATGTCGGGTCACACAATCATGTTGAAGTTATTAATTCAAAACTGTTATAAATTTTGTACGATTTGGATTTTTGTGTCCGTGTTATTGGAACCGGAAAACGTTTATTAAAACCCAACTCTAGCGCCCCAGTGCTAAATGGCGATGAAAAAGCAGAGCTGGAAGTACTGGAAAAAGTTGTTAGGTTGTATAAGGTTTTTTAGGTTTTTTTCTGGTCCTTTAAGTTTTTAGGTTTTTGGTTCTAAAGTACAAAGAGAATGAGACACAAATTTCCAAATATAGGAATAAACATCATATAGACTACCATTTCCCATGTGACATTGTTTTTGTTGAGTGAATGACGTGACATCAGAACTCAAAAATATCGATTAAAATATGAAAGTAATTATGACTTAAGAGCCAGATAATTGGACAACAACAGACAAAAAACCTTTAAAACCTAACATTTAAACTTTTAAAAACGTTGATTTTTTGGAACAATCTCCAGCGGTGTAAAAAATCGCCTGAGGACTCACACTAGAGGACGGCCAGCGACAGGCTCGTTTGGTGATGCTTGGATCGCTAGCAACTGCCGCTACAGTCGCTCTTCTGCCCGGAGACACCGACTTGAACCGGTCCATTTGTGACTCGTCGGTTTTGTCTGCAACCACAACAGTGTGCAATTTTACATGCACCATGTCTCGTCGTGGCAGGTGACAAAGAGATTCCCTTCAAATTTTAGCCCCTTCAAAAATGTTCTTCTCATCGAAAAAGTGCAAAAGTTGGGACTGAAATCGTTAATTAAAAAGAATTTAAAAGCACAAGTAATTCTTCTTAGTATCCATAATCTCTGTTGTCGGAAAATTGCAGCGGAGTTTCCATTCAACGCAACGCACGCAACGTACGCAACGCAACAGACGTAACAGACGTAAGGCGACTGGCACAGCTGACGCAACGACGTACGCGCTTCCTAACTGCTTGTGTTTCGGCCGTTGCGACGGCTGCGTGTGTTGGCTAACATTCTTGCGTTTATTGCGTTCGTTACGTACTTTCTTGTGTGCATTGTGTTGGGTGGAAATCCCGCTTAACACACGCAGTTGGCTCCACGATAACCTTGACATGATGTGCTGCGTTAGGACAGCAACTTAGCTTACTGATGGTGAACCTGGAGGTACGTAAAATAAGCTTGTTGTGTCTACGCCCACGCAGTAAGTTACCGTACGTCAGGAGCCAGCGCCACTTCATGGAGTAGGCTAATGTTGATGGACAGACAGACCGTTAATAAGTCGAGAGTTAACGCGAGAGTTACAGGTTGTCGCCGCAAGCCAAGGTCTCACTCAGCCTAAGCGCCACTACTTCGATTTATTACAGATTTGTTGGCCAACACTTGTTCAAAAAATCCGCGCTGTGCACTTGTGGTTTGGGAGGAACGAATAGGTTAAGACGCCGAACTTACAATCAGAAGGTAGTGGGTTCGGCGTTGGACCCTTGGTTTGCAGCCAGCAGACATACCACCGTCCGATCAGCCACAATCGACCTCTATCACGTATCCCGAAAACTATCACTCATTTTTCATCCCGTTGAGGATAAGAGGCTGAGTTGACCTAAGCTCATACGCAGAAGGTCAGAAAAACAAAAAATGCAGTGCAGCTAATCGAAGAATGTGGAGCCTGGTCGTTAAATCTTTCTCGGCTTGTATAGGTCTACATTGCAACACTTACAGTACTGATCAACATCAGCGAAAGTTTTTGATAATTGGACAGTGACAACCTAATAACGTTCTTAATAATCTGCGCTAGGTCTACAGCTATATGCTAAGACTGTTTATGTTTGTTTCACATTCCATGAACACCCGTCCGTTATTTGTCCGCAGTTTTCCTCCTGACAGCTGTAATAGCAGCGAATAGAAGCTGTCGATTTTACATTGCTACGGTCGTGTCCTCGCTTTACCTACGAGCGCGTTGTATGGTATTCGTGATAGCGCAAAAACAACTAGGAAAATATGTCGGTCCAGTGCCGACATGTGCAGCCGTCCGGCTTAATGCTTAAACAATCTTTAAACAACCTTAATGCTGAACATAAACCGAAAATTAACACGCCGGTTACTTTCCCCTGCAGAACGTTAACACCAATTTTGTTTTTACGCATTTTTAAAATTTTTACGTAGGAAGTCCGTACGAGACGTCGGAGAGACGGACAGACAAACGGACAAATTGGCAAGACGTGTAGGCCTATTGCAACCTGATAGGACGGCCAGACAATAAGCCATCAAATATCCGCTATAACACCATCGATACAAAAAGAGGTACATAACAGCCTATAAGTGGCCGAAAGATCATATGGCAGAGATAATAGCCCCCGCCCAACATCCAAGATTGGCACATCACAAAAAGATTCAAACGGTACTGTTTTTAACAATATCGCCCATTTCAAAAACAGTTATCTGGATTGCACACAAACGCCAAACATGTTACCACATGATGCGTTTTACCCAAAATGCGTAAAAGTGCGTTTGCGGTCCTGGCGGTCCCCGCTGGGAAACCTTGAAGCGCTTCCCAAGCCCCCTAACTAGATTTTTTGGACGCGGTGCGAAGAAGAGTAGGAAAGGAAAGTGAAAAAATAACATGATAAAAAAGTGAATAAAAAAAGTGAAGGAGAAGCCTTAGAAGACAAATTCCAGGCTATGTCTATGCGAAAGGTATAGCCTAAGAGAGGATACCTGAAAAGCTTCCGCCCCACCCTAAAAAAGTCTCCACGATAACGGCAGAGCATACATAACCTCGTGGTTATTGTATGATGTGGTAACGGTGCATATATTCGTCGACGAAGACAGAAGTAATAGAAAACATGCGGCACATAGAAAACAACAGACGAATATTAGCAACATTACGGAAGCGCCGTCGAATATCGTGAAGACCAAAATTAATATATGCACAACACATGACCAAAAATATTTGGCGATATTTAAACTTATACTCAGACATTTGTCTCCATAATTGGCATATTTATCATTTACAGTTACAACTTAATTTGTAACAAATGTGTTTGTCAATCGAGGTGCCGAGATCGAGACGCTAAACGCGTTGGTCGAGAGAGATGCAATGAGGGAGAGTATCCTTCTCTCCAGCCGACTATACGTAGTCTAGGGAGTCTCATAAGCTCCGCCAGCGGTGTCCCCGGTAGGAAACAAGTTCTGATGCATTTTGAGCTTGAGAAACGCCTCTGATGCGTAGCAATTTACCAAACTAGAACGCAGTCGTAGCCCGCAGGTACCTCCGCCATGGCAAAGCTATTCGCCAGGTGGCGTCACCATCTTCGCTTTGCCAGCGGTTCCCTTATGCCCCCTTTAACGCAATGGTAACGAAAATTTCAAAGTGATCCAGAATCTAGGATTCCTGCCGGATCACGCCCAAAACTGAATCACTGGTAGCTGTTGCCATGCCCGACCACTCTCAAAATTTCAGAAAGATCCGTCCATAACTTTTTGAGTTATCTTGCTAACAGACAGACAAACAGACAAACAAACAAAAACCGGCAAAAACATAACCTCCTTGGCGGAGGTAATCAAGCACGTAAGCGGCACAGCGTAGCACCATTGTTACATCAAGAACACCCGGCACGGCGCCTTTGTAAAAAGTGCCGGTACGCCGTACCGTGGACACAAATGAAGCAGCGGTGCTTACAGTGAACGTGGAGTACACTGGAAGCGAGCGGGAAACAGTCGCAGCTGAGTGGCAGCGGCGTACGCGATGATTCCAGAAACACATCGACCTCATCGACACTGACTCCACGATCTTTCAGCGGGCCGCACAACGCTTGTCTACACCAGTCAGACAGTCGATTATTAATCGACCAGAAGAACACTCGGAAAGCGTAAACATCCGCCAAGAACGGTGCTGTCGCCTGGCGAATACAAAGAAAAACTTAATACAACATTTTTCGTTATAATTATGTCGGGTGGCAGCTGCACCGTTTGCCATCAGAAATTAAGCACTTTTACACTGGCCCAAATCTAACTTAAAAAAATACTTTCAGCCAAATCACCGGTAACTTTTTTGTAATCCTGCTTAAGAACAAACAAACTAACCGACAGACAACAGATATAAGCGCCGGGTATCATAACCTTCTTGGTGGAGGTAATCAACAGAATTGCAAAGATTGCCATGTGCACTGGTAGCAGAAATATTTTTACTTAGGGCTGTTTACTACTTTTTTCTTACGATTTATTTTTCTATTTACCTGAGTTTTTTTACTTTTAAACGGGAAAATGTACAAGCCTTTCTTTCCCCCAAATACGCTTATATCGATTAACCAATCAATCAAATCAATCAGTCAATCAAAGTTTCCTTAACAGAAAAGCAAATTCGACATATGGGTTAACTGACGCTCTAACGCGAACAATTCCCCCTACAGCTACACATTATTCCGTAGCGGTCCGTCAGTCTGTCTGTCGTCTGTCTGACACATTCGTGCACCTTGATGAGTGCTTAAACCGTTCAACGGATTTAGATGTCATTCGGCAGGTACTCCTGTAGGGTTCGATAACACATTGTGCCAGCTGGGGGTCCTTGAACTCTTAACGGAAAATAAAAATTTTGGGGTCGAGCCTATACCACCAAAATATGCAATTGCAAATGGCAGCCAAACAGTCAGTTTTAGGCTGCCACCTGACGAATACAAAAAAAGAGTTAGGTAGACTTGCGACAGCGATTCCGCCTTTTGCTAATTATCTTTGATCTTGTTATCATGATAATAATGATGATGGTGATGCTGACGACATACTCGAGAGTTCGGCCGGCGGTTGCACAGATGACTACCGAGTCCGTGAAGTTCTTATTAGACCCAGAACAGCAGTCTAATTGAACCACGAAATACTCGGTCGCAGATATGGAAATCTACAGTCAAACAGCCAAGCGGCTAAAGGTCGTCTATGGCTTTTGACGAAAACCCAAAGCTACGGAGCGTCACCTGCCGTATGGAATCGCCACGCGAAACGGATGAACGCGCCCCGCCTTAACGCCAGTCACACAAACCGATTTGCCTACACCGGAAAGACGTAAGGCTGAGTTGAGTCAGTTGATCTTCGTGGTCCGTTACATAGGGCAACCGAGATGGTTTACCTGTCTGCAGACACTCACCCATCCAGGTAGTAACCACCTGATATCGACCTGACCGGGAGTCAAACCCACAACCTGTAGATCGTGCGTCCAACTTCCTAACAGTTACGGCACCAGTGACACACAGTCTGGATTTTATTTTAGTCACTTTTTTCGTCCATTTCGCTGGTTTCAAATACGACAATCCAAAATTTAAATGCCTTTTAAACTGGAAATAGAAACTCGGCAACAACTGACAGAATGTCCAACCGTGTTATAACAATAACTAAACGTCACAGTTCTGATTCACAAAACTTGACTTAAAACTAATAACCGTGACCTTGACCTTAACCTTCACCACGTCCATGTAGACATTTAATGTCCACCTTCAACGCGGTGCCGATCTGGTCGATATTTCTGAAGTTACCAGCCCCGCTTTTTGGCCTATCTAGTATGCGTATAGTTGGGACAAAGTAGATGTGCGCATGGCGCTTCATAAACCTGTGTTCCAGTCACTTTACAGACTACTACGACTACTGCTACTACGAGCATTACCCCTCGTTTCTGGTGGTATTTGTAGGCGAGTGTCTGTGACTGTTGATCGGCGTTGAATGAAGAAACCCTGTTCACATGTCCGTGACGTCGTCTCTGCTGATGTCGCTGTTGCGCGTGTCTGTCTGTGCGTGACAGTGATGACGATGACGCCGGCTGCGGTGAAACTCTTTCTCGTGGTGACCCCGCCAACGACCGCGCTTCACGACTGGGCAGTTTTTTTTAAAATTTAAACGCACGCATGCCAATATGGCAAACAATAGACGCCAATACAAGAGAGCGTTCGAAAACTGGTGTAAAACACGGGTTTTGTGGTCTTTACAGGTGCGAAAATTAACGATTAGTCACGCGATTAATGACTGAGTAAATTCTGATGATTGAAAAATCGGTTATTAAATTTCTAATTTAATCTTATCACCAAGAAAGCATTGCAGAAAAGATAAAACGCATTGGCGCAACATCTGTTCCGTCATTTCCGTGTGAACGACTCGACACTGCAGGCAGTATAAGTGACAGCGTGGAATAAAGGCAATTATAACACTCCAAACACTGAAAGTGAAAAGTGGAGTGATGACAGAAAGCCGGACAACGTGGGTTATGAAATAAAACGCGAAACACGCTCGATTATCAAACGCTGCATACCAAGGGCTTATAATCTCCCCCCCTCAATATTGTCGACCGATAGACGCCGCTGGTAAGACGTAAACAAAATTCCTGTGCTTCCGCGGTTGCCGTCCGTCCCTATTTTTTTATCGAACTTTTCAAAAATATCCCAGCAGTTTTTGTTTGCTGTCATAATATCACTGAAACAACGAAACTGTTTTACGTCCAGCTCGTTGAGCTACAGTATTTTTAGTTCACTTCTCAATGGTGTGTCACTTTGTTTTTAAAACCTAGCATAAAATATATTAAGTTAAAAATTTTTTTTAAATATTTCCTTCGTCCTTACTTTTCGCCAAACTGCAATTAAAAGCACATGAATAATTATTTTTGTATACGCCTTGCTGGCTTAGGCATTGTTATCTGTATGGATCACCAGCGCATACCACAAGAAGCACTGTACTGGCAGGTACCAGGATACGAAAGAGGACCAAGTCGACCAAGAGCGAACTATAGCGGCACAGTCAACGAAGATTTACAAAGGACGGGGTTCACCTGTGAGGAAGCGGTGACAGCTCTTGACCGGCACGGATGGCGTCAGAGCGTGGCGCAATGTGTCCAGTTGGATGCGAGATGAATCAAGGTCAAAGTCAAGGTGACATGCCTAACTAAGCGAATACGAGTGGTTAGCTTACATGCGCAAGTCGTGTCGTGGTTCGTACGGTGTGCCTGCTCCGCTGTCTGTACTGCCCTCTGACGGCTGTTCGCTGCACAGCGACCATGTCGAACCTGCACCCACCGAAACATTAGCGTAAACATAAGCAAAATCAAACGATCAAAACACATTTGTGTAGCGCCGTTATGTTGCGAACGGATCAGAGATGTACAATGGCAGATATTAAACCAGACTAAGAGTTAACGTTTACTGTAGGCAATGTCAAACAGTTCGCTTGTGAACGAGGTCTAGACAGCGATAAGTGCTATCATCTGTCCGTCACATGCATGCACCCTACCGTTCAAACGATTTGGATGCCATTTGGCAGGTAGTCCAACGACACATTGTATTAGATACATGGATCCCTGTTCCCCCAGTGGAGGCCGGGGAAATGGTGGTCGAACCCTTAGCCGAAACATGCAACTGCAAATTGCAGCCAAACCGTACCGTCACAGCTGTGCTACCACGTGATGAACACAAACGAAGAGTTCGCTGGACTTGTTACAGCAATTATTCCGTTTATTGTCAGATTACTTCTGTCCTTCTTACTACTAACCTGCGTGTTCGTCGTCGTCGTCGATGCTGCTCTGGGGACTGAAAACGTCATCATCAGGTACGTAGCCGTAGTCGACACTGGCGTGACGCGTTCGCCGTCTTCCGACCTCCAGCAAACCCGGCAATCTACTCGGCCTCGCAACGCCACAGTGCGCCTGTGGCGACATTGCTTACGGAATTCATACGACAAATCGTTGAAAATTGTTGAGGATTATTAAAAACTTTAATCTTTAAAATTTCAGACTAAGTCAAGTTTGCAAAATAATCATTATAGGTTTAATCTAAATAAAATGGCATTACGACAAGCATCCAAAATTATCGCAATCACCGGTTTTTTTCAGGGAAAGTCAGCATTTTTAATCAGTCTGGGTTTAAAACGTTCAATTATTGTGTCTTGAGATATCTTTAAAAGCTTAGGCTTATCGCTCAATAACTGGAAAAAATTGCTATGTAAAAATACATCTTTTCTGACATTACCAAATTTGGCAATTGCTTATTTTTATTTAAATTAGTTACAGCACTGCTGAAATGGAAAAGCGCGTACGCAGTACAAGTTTATATTACTTCAGACAGTGCTATATCGTACTTGAACCACGCTTAGATCTCTCAGTGGTTTGCTTAAACGCACGACTACAGCCAAAAGTTGTACAAGCTGAGGGCCGGTTGTTACTGACTGAACGTGATGATGACATGCGGTGTATCATGTAGTACCTTTTCACGATTTTCTCTTTTATTCTCTTTGACTTTCTGCAGTCGACTGTCGCTGGCAATAAAACTAAAAAAACAAAGATGAGAAAAAAACCTCAAAAAGTACAATAACTAACAGAATACTTTGCCTTTCGACAGAAATGTAGTCAAGTCTTCTTAGTTCGAGTCCGAGTCCTAAAAATAATGATTCTATACCGACTCGAGTTATAGTTAAATGCTATAGCTCTTGATAGAAAACCTATCTCAGAGCAACGGAGCGTCACCCGCCGTATGGGATCACACAGTGTTACCTGTCACCTGACACAGGTGAACGCGCCACACCTTAACCCCAGCCAGATAGGCTAATACTCGATTTACCTACCCCTGATGGATGGAAAGCTGAGTTGACCTAGGCGGCTGGATACATACCGAAATGGTTTACCTGCCCGCAGGCAGTCACCCATCCAAGTACCAACCCAGCCCAACGTAGAGTAACTTCGTTGATCGGATGAAACGCGTTGCCGCTACGCCAAGCCACTATCCACTCTCGGACTGTAGTTATACATGAAAAACAACATTTTACTTATTGACAAGTTATTATGAGTATTGTGAGTGCAAATCTATTAAGTTGGAATCCAAGTACAAGACTGACTCCGAAAAAAGTAAGGACTCCAGCTAGTTCACTGCCGAACTTAAGTACTACATCAGTGCCATTTGGTGCTTTGCAGCTGTGTTAATGATTTTTGGAAGACTGAAAGTATACGTCCGACCTATATTCATTATAATCTTGATCTAGCAAAATCACGTCACTCGAGTATCGTCTCAGATACAACGACCTGTCCACGCGCTCATCTTCCAGTCATCTTCGTGACTTTACGCGCCATGATACATAACTTGTCATTTGATTCCCGTGCTATCCAGCTTCCACATCACAAGTTACATGTAATTCCGTTCCTCTTCATATTCGTCAAAGTTGGTCGGCTCCTTTAGACGTCATCATAAGACGTAATACTTTCAGCTTGCCTATCTTGCCCTTTAGCGCCCCTCTTCAATGCGCCCTGATTTTCCTGTTCCTATATAAAATTGTTATTTACTTACTGACTTACTTATTCCAAAAATTGCGAAAGTGGCCAAATTTCAAATTTGAAAACCCGTTGATTTCGCTTGCAACATCACCAGCAGAGATGCCATTAATCACTAGGTCAATTTATTGTTGGGCCTACAGCCGTTCTGATCTGCCGCATTACGTGTCGTGCCTGTCCGTCCGTTTGTCCATCTGTCTCGTATACGGCTTTCGATAGGTTTCTAATTCGACAACAACTAAATGGTTGAAATTGATACAAACAAAGTAAAATTTGTGTAAACGTTTCTCAGGACAGGAGTAACTGGTGTGACAATTTTTAGTTCAAAGGGTCAAAGGTCAGAGTTATGGTTAACGTTAGAGTAATACCCCGTTTACACGATGAAGCAAACATGAAGCAAACTTAGAGCACACGTCGTGCACGTGCATATTGAATACGCTTGCTTTATCTTTGCTTCATGTTTGCTTCATCGTGTAAACGGGGTATTATGCAGCTCTAAGCCGACGGCCGCTCAATACGTCAGCACTAAGCCAACATATTTTAGTAAGAAGTTGTCAAACACCACTTATACCTGTTGCTATATGCATACATATGTAAAATAATGACATTTTAGAAAGTTTTAAAAACTGCGCAAATCTAAATCAGCTTATACAATATTTGTTGTAGTTTAAGATACGCAAGTAGCAAAAGTTACTGATTCTGGCTGCTATTGGGTGACAGTTTAAGCTTCGGAATCTCTTCTGTCGGCGTGATGACAATTTGAGGATGACCGTTCATGTTTCTGTAATTTAAAGACACACACAACATGCACACGACATCTCACCGCGGGTCAGTTTTGCAAGCAACCTTCAACAAGTTGCCTAAACTTACTGTAAACTTGCGTCAACTTAGCCTCCTACCCTCAGCGGAATAGAAAATGAATAGTGGCTTACGGGTTACAGCGTGAAAGCCCAGTGTGGCTGACTGGGCGGTGGTATGTTTGCTGGCTGCACCGCGGGTTTAAGATTGTTAGCTAGTGCGGGCAATAGATGGCCGCATAGTGCGTTGTGGTATCAATAGCTCATGTCAATCAGCTGTCACGTTCACGATTGTAAAGCGCTTCTGGTGACGAGTCTGACTGGCGTAAACAGCAGAGCACCATGGCAAGTATCGCAATATACTTTTACATTTACGTCTATATATAGAGGTAAAGGTACTTTAAACAGATTATTAATACGCATATCCATAATATAGGCGACATGTGAAGCTTGCCATTTTATCCCTCGATATAGACAATAAAAACAGGGGGAAGTATTAAAAGACGGACGGACGAACAGACAAGCAAGATATTGCCGTTACATACAGTAATCAAAAAAATTTAACCATCACGTTTATTTTCGGCGACGCCGGCTACTGCAACAGGTGCCAATCCAGTGTGGTCCGTCTGTCCGTGTGTCTGCATGTCTGTCAAAATTGTTCTCCTTGCTAAAGCCATCAGACAGAAATTTACTTCCGTCACTATACATAAACCTTAGGGCCTATTATAACAGTACAACACAGGTTATATAATCGGTGTCAATTATACGCGTCAGTCTACAATGTAGTGCAATTTATATGATTATGATTTGTTTCTGATTGAATTTACTGATACGACATTCCAGAAATTGCTGCCATTCGCTCGGTATCGTGCAGTTACGAAACCTCGTAGTTTATTTTTTATCACTCTTTAGGCCTATATTCCGACGCCCTTGCACGCGCGGCCGACACGGGTTTGAGTCATGGCGGTAAAATGCGAGAAAATATCTTACGGATAGACCCGAATGTCATAATGAATGTGCGCGCATGATATGTCATCACAGCAACGAATAATAAACAATCCTGGTCTTATGACAGGTATACCCCTGTCACTAGACCAGAGTACATGCAATACATTCACTGCTCGGTGTAAGTTATATGCTATACTATAAGCCTAGTCACGTGAATGTTAAAGATTTATACTAACCTACCATTGATATACGCGGTATCATAAAATGATTGCATATATACACTCAAAACACGACTTTATTGCTTCAGCCAGACATAACAAGAAGTTGATCGACCAGTCGTATACATCGTAAAATAGAGAGCAGTCTGGTGGCCTATTATGTAATTAAGCCGCCCACCGGGGTCCCTCTTTTAGCCATAGGCGGATTTCGCGGAAAGAGAGACACAGAGCCATGCCCCCAATTAGATGCCAAAGTCGCCCTTTGCTGCGCCTTGCCTATAATAGCTTGCAAAGAATGCAAGCGTAAACCAAAATTTCATGATCTACGCAAAAGCAGTTCGGTTATAACCATCGGATGACATGACTACGAAATTTATACAGTTCAACCTTGCGTTCAGTGTGCAAGTAGAGGTAAGTAATAATAAACAACAAATAACGTTCTTCAGGGCCTATTACGCCCAGGTAATCTCCATAGCAGTTTATGCATTCCGAATATAAGCCTGTGCCTATTTTTTGTCGTTTTTATGAACCTACCGTTTTAAACGACATTACGAACACTTGAGTTTGACGCGGCAAAAAAATGACACAGCCTGTGACTCCCCTCCCAGTCCAGCCCTAGCACGAAGCACAAAAAGCTAAGCGTTTGTTACGTGACAGTTCCTAATCCTACACTGACTGAGAGAATGACATAGCACAACGTGGGAGAACATGGTAGGCCAAATGTCGTGTCTGTTGGTCTGTCATGTCTGCTGTTGTAGCTTAGCTATTCCTGACCGTTACTCACAGCCTTGACCTTGTCGATCAAAGCCACAGACGTGGTATACACGACTCTGCTCTGTGCTCTTGTCAACAATTTCTTCACCCTTGCCCAAGGTGCTTGCGACGCTAATGACCGCTTCCCACTTTTGATCCAAAATTGCGCAAACTAAGCTACAGTCGTAAAATTCCGACGGCGTCGCATTGCGAAGTATTGTCACATGATTCGGTGAATTTTAGTCATTGGGCGACCATGCAGATGTCTTCAATACCCACCAGTTAACAATATTTTTGCACTTTTCTGTAGCACACTATGTCGTCTAAAAACACTTCATCTGCCAACTGATCATTGCGATTAGGTTGCAATAGGCTATATACTGCCCACTGTATAAGTGGCGCAAATTTTGATGAATGGAAAATTTGTGGTCCACAAATTTTCCATTCATCAAAATTCGGACTTTCTCGCACTGCGTCTGGAAAGCTCAACTGAAAGTAATGAAAAACAATAACGACACTATACCTAGAAATAAGTCGGCCCAGTTCCGACATAATAATATTATTATGCGGCTGTCCACCTAGAGCTGTGCAATTTCAATTCTGACCTTGACATTTGACTTTTTAAATTAAAAATTGATTACTCTTGCCATGGAGAACGTTTGCATCAATTTGAGGTTTTCTGTAATTTTGGTTTCAGTTTAGTTATTCGAATTAAGATCCCGTGCAGGACACGCGGCATTAGACAAGCTGGTGGGCGACGTGGCTCCAGGGCCGGATTTAGGGGGGACCCGGGCCCCAGGCCTCCCATCAAACCCCTCAAGGGGAAGGGAAAGGAAGGGGAGGATGGGAGGGATTGCCCCCTTTCTGAGATCCCAAATACGCTACTGGGCCCGAGGCCTCCCACCAGCTAAATCCGGCCCTGCGTGGCTCGCAAGCTGCAACGCGACAGACGGACAGACAAACAGTTGCAGAGATTCAGACAGCCACAGACAAGCGCTGACTGACAATAAGGGTTGCTTATACTTTGCAGCACAGCGAGCCAGCAGATGGAAGACCGTACAGTAACATGCTTGAAAGTTGTATCGAATGCTGTAAAATTAAATAACCTGTAAACCTATACTGCAGTCACGTTCTGTGTCGGTTTTGTCGGTTTGCATGATGACTGTGCTCCAGTATTCTGACTTGCAGTTAGGTCTATTTTACACGCAAGCAATCTCCAGTCAATGAAAATAGGTCTAGCGTAGTCTGTTGATAAGAATACACTGAGCTTGAAGAATGTCGGTAAGAAATGCTGAGTCACGCAGCGTCACAGCCAGGATGAGAGACGATTGCCAACTGTCTGAAAGAAAGGAGATCTAATTAAAGACATTCACAAGAAGCCATTATGAATTGTTTTGAAAAGCCAGTATCTCCGCTGTTTGTAAAACAACAAAACAGTCAGGACAAAAAGAGATCAAATCCAAAATTGAAAGACTAGCTCAGGTGAGCTTCCTTGGCGCTAGTACAATTGTATAATATGACAGTAAAAATTACAGCCGGGGTAACAACATTTTAAGTCGAAATTATTAGGCAGAATCGCTTCTTGTATCGCAAGCGATTCCGCCTATTGCTACACATTTATTCGTAGTGTGATCTCTCTGTCGCCTGTCACATTTGTGCACCATGTTTAAACCTTTCGACGTATTTAGGCCTCATGCATTCCAGCTGGCGAATACAACAGCCATTCCGTGCCCTCCACACATAACCTAATATTAAATCTTGTATAAGATGTGCGATGCAAAAACTCAAACTTGAAAGAAATTTCGAAAGGCTTTCTTAATGCCGTGTTTACGTAAGTAAAAAGTACAACGTGAAATTATCGACACCAGAACAGTGAGGTCTCTCACCAGCAAAATTATCTTGTGGTCCTTGTTTAAGGTAACGTTTAAGGTCCGTGCCGTCCTCTTCCTCTAGGCTATATAACTGCAGGTGCTCAGTGCTGTAAGGCCAAAGGCCTAATGCTGTTTTTAACTGAAGCTTGCAATAGATACCGGTAGGCCTACGTACTTTTCTTGTCCTGAACGAGGTGAAAAAGTAAATAATGTTTCAGAAAAACAACCGAATATAGCCGTTCTATTTGTGTTATTATGTCAACTGAGGTATTTGTACTCATAAATAGCCGATTGCGTGTGGTATTATATCATGGCCTAGTCGAATCGGCGGCATAGCAATTACCTTCGGCGTGCACATACGTCAAATACTGCAATGCGCAGAGTGGGCCAATAAACAGTAGGTTTACTAAGCCACTCGTTTTTTGTCACAACTGTATCAAATACTGACCTTTTTGCAATAAGTAACGTGATGAGTAAAGATTTCATCACGTATTGCTACACTACATTGTAAAATCTTTTAAAGCAACTAACGAATTCTAAATCTGGCTGTACATGTATTTCGCGACACGCTAGAGTTTGTGGTTGAATCTTAAACAACAAGACTCAACGTGTTTTCACGTTCAGCACTGATTTGGCTAATGAAAGGATTTTAAAATTTGTCCAATATTTGATGAAACTATATTACAAAAGTTGTAGATTACTTTTTATGGGTCACCGAGTAACAGACCTGTTGCGCACGTTAAAGATCAAACCAAGCACGTTGTCTATTATGCAAGCAATGTCTCTGTCTGTCGCGTATGCAGGGGAGGGGTGAGGTACAAACCCCATTGAGAGACATTTATATTTTTATTTTTAAACTTTACAGAACTGTATAGCAAAAACGTGCAAAACTACGTATCTGTTTACCATAATGTGTGCTTTCTGTCACATACTGTGTTATTTTTGTACCTCAGAATGCACCAAAAATAACGACCAGGATCTGCTCAAACCAACTACAAGACATTAGGCTACAGAGTTTCCCCCAGAGCTTTCGGGGGTTTAGAGAAAAAAGAAAAAACACACCAAAACGGTATCGAAAAAAGACAAAGAGAGAGTCGCGTCGTGGCCGGAGG
>Ga0209367_1006450_pt1 | contig 16225 bp, 13 predicted proteins | sample WorMetLIZISLAND2_FD_187412 | JGI IMG/M metagenome (GOLD analysis project Ga0209367, IMG submission 187412) | Marine gutless worms symbiont microbial communities from Max Planck institute for Marine Microbiology, Germany - Olavius geniculatus... ... | reverse complement strand
GCAAGAGGCTATTTTCATGCTCGCAGGCATCGGTGGCTTCATGGGAAGAAAAAGCGACGGTAATCCTGGCACCCAGACGATCTGGCGTGGACTTCTCAAACTGGATACTGCTACCGAGATGTATGCTCTGATGACACATAAGAAATATCAATCTCCCCTGAAATCTGGGCCTTGAACCCCGGTCTCATGTGTGGGTAAGGGCCAGCTTTAGAAAAGGGGGAGTCCCAGGTGGAATCGCTTCGCTCTGTTCTTTTTAAAATAAAATCGAGAGAATTCCTTGGTTCGATCCGCCGGCTGATCAATCGACATTCGACATTTGTCACGCTGCAGTTTCTTCTTCGATTTGACCGGTTTCTGTTTGGCCGGCGGCATTGCCGACACCTGACACCTGACACCTGAAACCTATAGCAAGTAGGACTGGCGCACGGTTAATAATCTCCGACCTAGCCCTAAGGATCAAATTTCGACATTGAAATACCTTTTGCTAATCTGCAGCAGATTTTCGAAAAGGATCGGCTTTGATGCCGTAGCGGCGCATAATCTGCTGCAGGGCCTGTCGTTCGAGTCCGCATTGCCGTGCCGCCCGGGTAACGTTGCCACTGTTGGTTTGAAGCAAATAACAAATGTAGCTATGGTTGAAGTCTTTGAGGATCAGCTCCTTGGCTGCTTTGTAAGGCAGGTCCTGAAATGATGCGGATAGCTGAGAGTCGGCCTGCTTGCTGCGGCTCAAATCCACGTCGCCGGGACGTATTTCGTCGCCTGTCGAGTAGAGGATGCCCTGCATCAGGACATTTTCAAGCTCCCGCACATTACCTTCCCAGGGCTGGCTCAAAAATATCTCCATGAGATCGGCGGATATCCTCTTAAACGGCTTGTTCATATTGGCACAATGCTTTTCCAACAGGTGGCCGGCAATCAACGGAATATCTTCCGGATGCTCCCTGAGCGCCGGTGTTTTGATGGGCAGCACGTTTAGGCGATAGAAAAAATCTTCCCTGAATTCACCGGATCTAATTTTTTCCTTCAGATTTTGATTGGTCGATGCGATAATGCGGGCATCGACTGTTATTGACTTCGTGTCGCCCAGGGGCTTGATCTCTTTCTCCTGGAGCACGCGTAAAAGTTTGGTCTGAATGGTGGGACTGATATCTCCGATTTCATCCAGAAAAATCGAGCCGCGGTGGGCTTCCTGAAACAGGCCGATTTTGTCCTGGGCTGCATGAGTGAAAGCGCCCTTCTTATAGCCAAACAGCTCACTTTCCAGGATGGTTTCAGGCAAGGTCGGGCAGTTCACGGCCACGAATCTGTTTTGGCTGCGATTGCTCAGGTTGTGAACAGCGCGGGCGACGAGCTCTTTGCCGGTTCCGGATTCGCCGGTTATCAACACTGTCAGATCCGTATTGGCCACCATTTGAATGGTCTGGTAAAGACGGTTCATGACGGCGCTGTTGCCGACCATTTTCTGGAAGGCGTCCTGGCCCCGACGTTCCAGTTGAAGCCGAACATTCTCCTTGATTAGACGGCTTCTTTCCAGGGCTTTATCCAGGCGGACGAGTATCGTTTCATGATCAAAGGGTTTGGAAATAAAATCGTAGGCACCGTTGCGCATAGCTTCCACGGCGGTTTCCACCCCTCCGAAAGCGGTCATCATGACCACGGTCAAATCCGGATATTCGCCCTTTATCCTTTCAAGCAGCTCCAGCCCGTCCATGCCCGGCATTTTAATATCTGCCAGGACCAGGTCGAATGATTCTTGCGAGAGAATTCGCAATGCTTCCTGGCCGGATGTCGCCGTTTCGATCCGGCATTCCAGGTCCGGTTCCAGGCTGCGCTTCAAAAGCTGCAGCATGTCGATTTCGTCGTCAACGATTAAAATTTCCTTGGTCATTTTTTTATCCTGCTGCGGGCTGGATGACCGGCAAAACGATCGTAAAAGTCGATCCTTCACCGGCTTTGCTTTCCACGAGAATTTCACCGCCATGATTTTTTACGATTCCGTAGCTGACCGAAAGGCCCAAACCGGTGCCCTCCCCGGTGGGTTTGGTCGTAAAAAAAGGATCGAATATTTGGGCCAGGTTCTTTTTTTCGATGCCATACCCGTTGTCTGCAATGCGGACCATCACCTTATGACCGGTGGCATTCAACCAGGTTGAGAGGGACAGTTTGCCGTTGTCGCCGATCGCATGCTTGGCATTCATAATCAGATTCATCAGCACCTGTTTGATCTTCTTTTCATCCAGCAGCATCTGAGGTATGGCGGGATTGTAGTCTTTCTTTATCTCGATATTGTCCAGGCCGGCGTGCTGTTGAATGAAATTCAGGACATCATCCAGCGCTTCATCGATACGAATGACATCTTCGCGGGGTTTGGATGTACGGGCAAAATTCAGCAGGCCTTCGACAATGGATTTGCAGTTGCGCACGTGTTTTTCGATCGTTTTCAAGTCGGCGTATTTTTCGGAATCCCGGTTTTCATTTCGCAGGAGCAGTTGGGTGTAGCCCAGAATGATTCCCATGGGATTGTTGATTTCATGGGCAATCCCGGCCGACAACTGACCGATGGAAGCCAGTTTGTCGGCCTGGGCGATTTGCTCCTCGACCATCCTTCGCTGCTCGATATCTTTGACCAGGAAATGAATGGTATCTCCTTTCTCCGTCACGGCCTTGTCGAGATTGGCACTGACCAGTGATCGGATGCGCCGGTCGTCACTGTGCTTGAGCTGCACTTCGAGATTGGAGACAGATCCGGATTGCTCGATCGCTTCCTGAATTGAACGCCAATCGGAAATATCGGCGAAAAAATCCGCGAATATTCGATCGTACAATGCTTTCCGGTTTTCATCATAACCGAGCATCTTGAACCCTGCCGGATTCATATCCACAATTGAGCCGTCCTTGCGGGTCACCAGCATCATATCCTGGGACACTTCAAAAATCCGGCGAAACTTATGCTCCGAAAGGGCCAGCTCTTCCGTGCGTTCTTCCACCAGATTTTCCAGGTTCTGATTCAGATAAAGCAGTTTATCACGCGTGGACTGCAACGTTTGTCTGTCTTTTTCGATTTGCCGATAAATCCGCCAAACCCTTTCGAAAAACAACGTCACCGAGGCCACGAAAATAAACGTCATGGTGTTAATAGCGCCGCTGAAGGGACCAATGGATGCCCACACATCCGATTTTCCGGCGATTGTCAATATTTGTTTGAGAATATGGCCGGCAGATCTCGATATGGCAAAGCTGGCGAATCCGATGCAAACCAACAGTAGATAAATCCAGATGACATTGTTACGATCGCGCCGCCGCAATTCCCGGACCAGGCCCAGGCACAAAAATGAAAAAATGATCATTAATACCGACCCCAGCAGATCGACAGATCGAATAGGTATGGAGGAGAGGATCATTGGGAATTCGTCCGGTATTGCATATGAATATTTGATAAGAACTTCATGATATCGTGCGCTACATCGGAAAATGAGCTAAAGTTTGAAATGAACTAAATTGAGCTAATCCCGCTTCCAGCAGGACTGTCGATTTTGTTAAAAGAGATAGAGCGCCCTGTCGGGTCGCAGCCGAAGGCGACTTGTGGGGTCGTAGCTCGAAGAGCGAAGCCCCAAGCCTGAAGCGATTCCTTAATTTTAGTCATTCGTTGATTCAACTACATCATTTTGCAAAAACACGAGGTTGAAGTCGTGATAATAGCGACTGCGCAGAATCACCCGGTCTTTGAATCAACCGCACTGGTTTCCTTGAGCCGTTTCAAGCCCAGATAAAGCAAGACCAGGGCCGGTACACACAGCAAATGATCCAGTTTGGCAACGTAGTAAAACAGTTTAATGACGTTGTGACTGTAGGCATCCTCAATTTGAATTTGCCAGGTCCCGACACTTTGCGTTTGAATGATCCTGAACTGATCATCCAGGGCGTGCACCAGAATGGTATCGATATTCCAGAGGATGAAAAACAGGGCAGCATACTGGATGTAGCGCCACCCGGTTTCCTGCACCAGCTTTCTTTCTCGCAGCCAGTAAATGAGTATGCCTATAGAAACAATGAAAAATAGATGGGCAATTTGATGGGCGTAAACGCCTTCGATCCCCCCGTGCCCCTGGGTGGCCAGCGCGTTGCCGGGTGCCATCCAGGACCAGGCCAAAATCGATATAAAAAATAGGATTGGATTAAATCCGGGTTTCATCAATATACCTTTCCGACGGCTAAATTCAATTGATATAAGGATATTTAGGCTCTAGACGGAGTGTGTCAAGCCGCAGATATCCACAGATATTTTCGAATTGATCAATAAGGTAACAGTAACTGAAGCATATAGAAAGATTCTGCCCGCATTGCAAGCATAATGGTGATCACTAGGGATAGAGGAATTGTTGGGCAGGCCGGCTGGCAAGGTGATGAAAATCACTCATTAAATGGCTTTAACTTACATCCAATTATATTCAGCTGAATTAGCTTTCAAAACCAGTTTTGGTTTGCGGATCTGTTGTATCGCGTTGTCCTATATTTTTTTAATTTGACAGAATACCTTAAATCTAATTTCTAAAATCCAAAATCCCAAATATATGAGGATTAATAATCGGAACAACTATTGTAAGTAAAATTTCGAAAGAAAATATGATTTTCACCTGGAATTCCGCCCAATCAGGAAGAGACTTAATCGCTGACAACTACGTCATTCAACTTCATGACCTTCTTGAAGGTGAAAATCATCAGATAAATCAGCACTATCGAGATCACAAACCAGAAAACGGACCCCACCGGCGTGGCCCCGGGATCGGCACCGCCGAATTTGAAGATATAATCCCGCCCAAAGAGTTTGAGCAAATTGCCGGGCTGGTATGCCTCATTGACATAGGCCAGCAACACCAGAATCGGCAGAAACTTGGTGGCGAGACTGAGCATAAATCCTTCAAAAAAGTAGTCGTAGTAGGCCTTGTTAAGCTTGGCGCGATCGATATTTTTGGCCATCAGCCTGGATTTCTCGGAATCCTGGCATTGCAAGGCATCCTGGCGCAGGTTGAACCAGTACTCGAAATCCTGCTTTAATTGTCCGTAGCGTTTGGTCTTGATGATCTTTGTCAGAAACTTGGTAACCAGCACAGTTGCCAACGCAATGGCAAAAATAGCCACCGCCGGTCCCAACACATTTAAAGGACTGACGACGATATCCATAAGGTCTTTAAGATGCTGGACCCCGATAAGAATCTTGAACCACAGCATGTCCATAAATGCATCCATTTGTAAAATCTCCCGTTGACCGGAGCGGAAAGGGAGATTTCGCTCCCTTTCCGCGCACTGTTTTTATACGACCTTTCTGCTAAATCCAGATCTCGATTTTGAAGAACCGGAAAAACAGGAAGAACAAGGTGACCGCCAGTACGATTTTCAGGGTTTTTTCACTGAAAAGCTTCTGGGCGCGGCTGCCGAGCATACCGCCGCAAAATCCACCGATAATGATGCTGATCATCAGCCACAGGTCCGGCAGGTAGCCGTTGATCAGGTAACCGATAAAGGCGCCGATGCTGCTGAAAGACGTTCCAATCAGGGAGATCGGAACGGCCACATACATGGGAAGGGCACCCAGGGTCGTCATGGCCGGTACCAGCAAAAATCCACCGCCGATGCCGAAACTTCTCGAGACGATACCGATACCGAAGCCCAGAAGGCCGAACAGCAACGGATTGATAGTAAACTCTTCACCCCAGAACTTGAAGCGATAGTCGGTCAATCCGGTTTTTACGGCCTCGATGCTGCCCATTTCAACCGAAGTGCCTTCGGCTCTGGCTTTGGCTACCGCATCGTTGAATTTTTTAACCATCGCCTTGATGTTCTTGCGCTTTTCCATCATTTTGGGCGACAGTTCATACAGGGTTTGGATTCCCATGAGCACGACCAGGAGCCCGAGCCATTCTTTGTAGGTTCCCATCGGCAGATATTGAACTGCATATTTGCCCAGCCAGATCGATCCGAGGAAAATGCCGACGCCAAAGGAAATGCCGACGGGCCAGGCCACGCGCCGCTCTTTAACTGCATAGCGGTAAAAGGAACCCAGGGGCGAAAACAGCGTCAACGCCATGTTAGAAGGCCGCAGCACATTGGCCGCATTGATTCCGAGAACACCGGCAGTCTGCACCACCATGACCTGGAAGGCTGCCATGAGCATGCCGCCCGCGGCACCGATCATCGAAAAGTAGGTGCCGACCAGAATGGCTCCGATAATAATCCAGATCGGGTTCATGTAACGACCGCCCAAGCTCAGCCAGAATCCATTCTTGGTGACGTTATAACTGCCGGCGCTTTCACCATTGACGAGTACATCGAATTTGGTGTCCGGCGGGGTATGGCGAAAGGTTTTGAAAGACGCAGTAAATTTCCCGGTATTTTTATCCAGTGAAATCGTCGTACCTTCGTCCCAGTAATTGTTGGAGGTTTGATGGTCTGCCAGAACGCTGCGGGCAAAGATGGTGACTTTGCCGACATTGGTTCTTTCCTTGACAATGGTGTTGATGCCATAGCCGCTCTCATGGGCGTACCGGTAGAAATTCCACTGGTCCTCCGATTTAATGGGCCCCAGTACACTTTTGGCCTGCGGGCTCAACTTGTCAAACCCGGCCAGCTTAAAATAAGTTGTTTTATACAGCCCGCGCTTGCCGCCCTGGGTAAAGAAAGACGGCCCACCGAATTTCTTCTGGGTGACTTTTCCGAAAGATTCGGGGGCGCTCGTCAGCATGTAATACAGGGCCGGAATCGAGGAATCTTGATTGAAGCCCTTTTTGGCGGCGTCTTTTTTCAGACGTTTGGTCTCATGCACACCGTCAGTGTCCTTGGGCGCAAACATCTGCTGGCTGGCAATAGCGATAAAAAGGTCCTGACCGGGTGCAATGCTACCCTCGATGGTAACCATGTCGCCGGCTTTGACATCCGCAGCGGAAATGGAAGCTGCCGCCAAAGCGCTGCCCGGAGCGAGCAGAATTGCAGTCAACGCAATAAGCAGAAGACTGTAAAGGGGTAATTTGTTTCTCATCTCTTCCTCCTTTGGATTTTAGTTGTTACATCAGTAGTCATACACAAGCCTCTCTTTCTATTTTATTTTCAAATACTTGGCTGCCAGCAGCGCACCCAGTTCGCTGCAGACGGCACCGATTATAATAAGGGATAATGACAGCGTTGAGCCCAGCAGATTTTCTCCAAAAAAATAATAGGAAAACGTCATCAACAACCCGAGGGTGATGATCGCGGTCAACAGACCGGCGCTCAGCACCCAAGCATGTTTGCGCCGAATGCGCTCCCGACATTTGTCGATCAAAGAATAACCGGTCATGGCCGTGTTGAATGCCAGGATGAATGGAACGATTTTCATCACTTGAAACACATTCAAAATCGCATTCAAAAACACCACCAGGATAAAGGTACCGCAAACGCCGGTGAATACGGCATAAGCGAACTGCCCCGCCAAACTGCGCCTGTCACTTGAAAAAAATTGAATCATTTCCATATCTATATCTCAACCTGGACCAACCGGGATCCAAAAGGAAAAATCAATCACGAAAACACGAAAGGAATACAAAATAAATTTCGTGCTTTCGTGATAAAAAATGTCTTCCAATAGAAAAGCAAAGAAAACCTAAATTAAGCTCTCACCTGATGCGGCCGCTGCCTAGAGAATTTCACCACCTGCTAAGCAAGCAATGTGCCACCAGGAAGTAGGGTTCTGACAAAAGGAGAACGTTTCATCCATCTCGTTCTATTTATCATATAAAATCAGTAGGATATAAATAAAATCCTCTCAGGGTGGTGCCGGTTGCGATCTGAATCTGGAATCCATGAGATATTGTCAACTGCGGCTAAAACTGGACAGCTGAAATCCAGGAATAGTAAATTATCTATTAATTTTAACAAGATAGCTAAGTGCAAAGAAAATTTATCAGTGCAAAGAAAATATTTCACTTTTTGTGTTGCAGGGAGCTTGGCGGGGCGACGACGACCTTTGATTCACAAAATTGAATCTCGATAAGCATCTTGAAATATTACATTTCTAACCACAGCCGTTTTATGATCCATCCCAAACTTTAGATAGTCATGTGGTACAGATATTGCTTTAGGCCGATAGGAGCCACGGTCATATGAAATATTCAACCCATAGTTTCACTATCGAAAATAGAAAATAGACAAGGAGTTGCATGATGAAGGAATCGGTTTACAGTATTTGCGGCATGTGTACCGTCAGATGCCCGATCAAAGTCGATGTAGAAGACGGTGTTGTCAAGTGGATTGAAGGAAATCCCAATGATCCCGGGATGAAAGGCAGACTCTGTGCCAAAGGCTCCGCCGGCCTGGCCATGCTTTATGACTATGAAAGGCCCCAGCAACCCATGATCCGGGAAGGTGAACGCGGGGAAGGCAAGTGGAAAAAAGCCAGCTGGGACGAGGCTCTGGAATATATCTCGCAAAAATTAAAGGCCATTATTGAAGAACATGGCGCCAGAGCTATCACCCTGAGTGACCGTGGCGGACCCTTTCGCGACATCCATCGCAGCTTTTTGCGGGCCATCGGCTCACCCAACTATTTTAATCATGACTGCACCTGCGCCCGCAATGTCCAGCATGCATCCCTATCGCTTTTCGGCTCGGGCCGCAAAACATTTAACTACGACTACGGCAACTGCAAGCACCTCGTTCTTTACGGCCGCAACGTGTTTGAATCCCTGCGCGTCAAGCAATCCAATATCATCATGGATATGCTCGAGCGCGGCGGCAAAATCACCTACATCGATCCCCGGGCTGCCGGCACCGCCATGAAGGCCACCCGCTACTGGGCCGTTCGGCCCGGTACCGATTATGCCCTCAACCTGGGCATCATACACACCGTTCTGCGCGATAAACTCTACGATGCTGAGTTTGTCAATAAATGGGTGGATGGGCTCAAGGAACTGGAGTCTTTTGTGATTCCCTATACGCCGGAATGGGCCGCCCAGGAGACCGGAATCCCCGCCAATGAAATCGTGGCCTTTGCCCATGAAATCGCAGAGGACAGTCCGGCCGTAATATTCCATCCCGGGTGGATGATGGCACGCTACTCGGATTCTTTTTATGCGGTTCGAACCGCTTACATCCTCAATGCGCTGATGGGCGCCTTCGAGACGCCCGGCGGACTGTTCTTCCAGAAAGGCCCGGGTGATGTGGGCGCCAAAGGCCTCAAAGCCCTGCTGGATACCATCCCCAAGCCCGAGGAAAAACGGGTGGACGGCTGCGGCTGGAAGCACAAGCACTTTGATGCCGGCCCGGGCCTGCTGCAATTGCTGTATCCGGCCATTCTCAGTGAGGATCCTTATCCCGTCAAAGCCTACATCGCCTTTCGGCACGATCCGCTACTGTCATTGCCGGATCCGGAAGCCCAGAAAAAAGCCTTGGACAAATTGGACCTGGTGGTGGCGATTGACGCCAACTACAGCGAAACCGGATGGTATGCGGATGTGTTGCTACCGTCGGCCACCTACCTCGAAAAGGCCAGCGCATTGACCACCGGTAAGGGCCTCAAACCCGGATTCGGCATCCGGCAGCAGGCCGTCGAACCCCGCAATGACGCCAAACCTGACTGGTGGATATTCAAATCGCTGGCGGAACGGCTGGGTGCCGGCGAGTATTTCAAATTCGAGGACATGGAAGACTTCTGGGACTGGCAGCTGCAGGATACCGGCATTACCGTGGAGGATCTGAAGAAAAAGGGATCCGTATCGCTGACGGACAAGCCGGTCTGGTGGGATCGCATGCAGGATCTCAAGTTTAAGACGCCATCCAAAAAAATCGAATTCGTATCCAGCCGCCTGGCGGAAAGCGACATCGAATCGTTTAAACCCTATGAAAGCCCCCAACGACCGGATGATGGCTACTACCGCCTGGCTTTCGGACGCAGCCCGGTCCATACCCACGGCCGCACCCAGAACAACCCGGTGCTCAGCGAAATCATGCCTGAAAACCAGCTGTGGATCAATGCCGACGAGGCCGCCAAATTGGGTGTGTCCAACGGCGACCGGGTCCAGGTAACGTCTTCCGACGGCAGTCACTCGGGTACCATCAATGCCTTTGTCACCGAATTCATCCATCCGGAGTCGGTTTTCATGGTTCACGGGTTCGGCCGCAAAGTGCCCTGGCAGACCCGCGGCTACAACAAGGGGCTGGCGGACTACCGTTTCGAAACCGGCCTGCTGGGCGTCTACGATCCGGTCGGGGGAGCCAATTCTCTGCTGGAGTGTTTTGTAAAAGTCGAGAAGGCGGGCGCTTAGTTCTACTGTGTAAGATTATTAGGGGGCTATGCTTACTTAACAAAAAATTGAAATGTTTATCGACAAAATGAACTAAAATTTAAAATGAATCCCGCTGAAAGCGGGACTAAAATTGTGGTATTCTGTCATTTAAATAGAAAAGACAGAGCGAAGCGATTCCTAAATTTTAGTCATTTTAGGCAATTTAGTTCATTTTAGTCATTCGTTTATTAGATTATAACCAATAACTTCTTCCGGAGGAAGCATATGAGTAAGTACTACATATACCAGGACAGCAAACGCTGTATCGGATGCTACAGCTGCGAATCACATTGCAAGACCAAAAATAATCTGCCCATCGGTCCGCGACTGACCCAGATAATATCCGTCGGACCCAGAAAAGTTAACAACCTGCCGCGCATGGCCTACGTGTTTATGCCCTGCTTCCACTGCCAGGACCCCTGGTGCGTGGCGGCCTGTCCAACCGGCGCCATGCAGAAGCGACCGGCTGACGGTATCGTTTTCGTGGATGAAAAGCTCTGTGTGGGCTGCAAGGCCTGCATTACGGCTTGCCCCTGGGGTACCCCCCAATGGAATCCGCAGACCGGCAAGGCTGTCAAATGCGATTTCTGCATGGACCGCGTCGATCAGGGCCTGGAACCGGCCTGTGTGACCAAGTGCATCACTAAATGTTTACATTTCGGTGAGCCTGACGTAAAGAGTAAAACGACGCGCGAAAGGCATGCTCGCTTGGTAGCCGACTTTGACTAACTTAAAAGTTTATTTAAAATGCAATTGGAAATATTCTCGCCAAGCCGCAAAGCTCGCAAAGAAAAAACTTTAAACATCCAGCGACGGGCTTTGCGCTTTGGCGTCTTTGCGTGGTACATATCGGTTTCTTAAAGCAGGATAAGATGAGGTAATAATAAATGCTCGATAAAACTTGTCCGGTCAATGATCTTGCCAGCAGGCTAAGCTCAGCCATAGAATCCGGTCAGCTGACGGATCCCAGAAGCAGACGCCGGGCCGAAGACATCCTGGCGCTTTTGCAGGATGTTGCCTGGGGCAGAGGGGCTGCCGACCATCTGCCGGCAATCGAATCGCTGGCCGTAAAAATAGAAGAACAGGGTAAGGTTCAGTCGTCTAAGAACACCGGCGAAATGGTTCTTACGGCCCTCGAACAGCACCGGGAAGTATTTACCAGCCACATCGACACCCATAACTGCTCCAGCGGAGATTGTGTCAAACTGGCGCCGGCTCCCTGCCAGATGACCTGCCCGGCCGGGCTGGATATTCCGACCTATGTCACCCTGATCGGCCAGGGACGCGATGCGGAGGCCATCGAGGTCATCCGGCAAGACTGCCCTTTCCCGTGGGTATGCGGGCTGGTATGCACCCGGCCCTGCGAGTTTATGTGTGTCCGTGCGCGCATCGACACCCCGATTTCAATCAAAACCCTCAAGGGGTTTGCGGCCGAAAAGGCCATGTCACAGGGCAGCTATGCCAATCCCCCCCAAGCTCCGGCTAAAAATAGAAAGGTTTGCGTGATCGGGGCCGGCCCGGGCGGCATGAGCGCAGCCTACTACCTGGCGTTGAAGGGCTACGCTGTGCGGATCATCGAAGCGCAGTCCGTGGCCGGCGGTATGCTTCTGCTGGGCATTCCGCGTTATCGATTGCCCCGGGAGGTGATCGACCGCGAAGTCGCTATGCTCAAACACCTGGGGGTAGAGTTTCAGTTCAGCACCCGCTTCGGAAGGGACACGACTTTCGAACAATTAAAAGATGAAGGCTTCGAGGCCTTTTTCCTGGCCATCGGGGCCCACAAATCCTTCAAGTTGGGCGTCCCGGGAGAGTCGGATTTTCCCCAGGTCATTGATGCCATCGATTTTTTGCGCGATGTCGCATTGGGAGATCGACAGGTACCCGGACAAAATGCGGTGGTGATTGGCGGCGGCAATGTGGCCATCGATGCCGCCCGCACCTGTTTGCGGTTGGGATCTGAATCAGTAACCCTGGCATACCGTCGGACACGCTCGGAAATGCCGGCCGACGCCGAAGAAATAGAGCAGGCGGAAGAAGAGGGAATTCGGTTTGAGTTCTTGAATATACCGGAGGAGGTCGTCGGCAGCCAGGGCCGGGTGCAAGGATTGAAGTGTCTGCAGGCCCGGCTCGTAACCAAAGAAGGTCAGGACCGCAAATACCCGGTTCCCATCGAGGACAGTGAGTTCGTCATCGATGCGGATGTTATCATTTGTGCCATCGGGCAACAGGTTGATGCCGATTGTATGGCCACGATCGGCGATCTCGATTGGACGCGACGCAAGACCATCAATGTCAACATGGTCACCATGGAAACGTCATTGGCAGGTGTCTTTGCGGCTGGCGACGCCGTTACCGGTCCGGCCACGGTCATCGAAGCCATTGGCGGAGGCAAACGCGCGGCAGAGTCAATCGATCGCTATTTCGAGGGCATACCACAGCCCAAGATGCCGCCGGTGCCGACGCGCCGGGGCCGTATAGACCACCTCGAAGTTGCGGCCAGCAGCAAAATGACGATTAAACGTCCGGTGATGCCGTTGTTGAATATCGACCGCCGGCGCACCACCTTTCAACAGGTCGAACTCGGCTACCCGGAAGACCAGGTCCGCGAAGAAGCCCGCCGCTGCCTGCGCTGTGACATTTGCCTGCGCTGCGGCAAGTGTATTGAGGTCTGCCGGGACAGGATGGGCGTGGACGCGTTGCAAATGGGGTATTTTGACTTTGATCACCCGGTACCGACCGACTTTCGGTCAACCGAAGAACGCTGCATCCTATGCGGTGCCTGCGCCACCAATTGCCCCACCGGCGCCATGCAGATAGAAGACCGGCAGGGGGAAAGGATTTTGTCCCTATGCGGAACCCAGCTCAACCGCAAAAAATTGCTGTATTGTGAAAGCTGCCAGGCAGTACTGGGCCCTCAGCGCTATCTGGATTTTGTTCAGAAAAGAACCAGCAATATCGCCAAGCTGGCCGACGGCCGTCGTCTCTGTGAAACCTGTTCCCGCCAATCCACTGCCAAGCGCAGCATTGAAGATGCACCGGTGAGCAAGGGCTGAGGGCAGAGCGCAGGGCGCATGGCGCAAAGGGCATGGGGCAGAGAGAAGGGAGCAGGGAGCATTGGGTAAAGCCGGATGGACTGAGCTGATAATTTGGGTAGTCAGTCGTCAGTTGTCCGTTGTCAGTTGTGGTTTAACGTGTAACCGGGAGGACAATGGTAATGATGACGTGGCATTTATATTTTGAGATAGCGGGCCAAATTTAGTTTTTACAACAAACAACACACAACGGACGATTGACATTGAGCCTGTTGGCCACAGGGTGTTTTTAAATTACTTATTTTGATAACATCTATTTCTCGCAACCACTAAAAAAGGAGGCTCAATCCATGGTTTTTCGTCGGGGTCAGAAAATAGAAGTATTTCAGAGATCGGATGATGAAAGCTGGGAAAGCTACATGGACGAGTATATCGGTTTGCATGGCATCATCACGGATCCGGATGCCACCATCAACGACCCGGATGCCCTGGTCGAAGTCAGCCTGGAAGGCAAAGGCACCCATCGATTTCCCCAGGATTGTCTGCGTAGACTGGAGGACTGAGTTATCCGTTATTTGTTATTGGGTATTTGTAAACCAGCCTATATACAAAAATAAGGGTAAGGAGTTCATCTATTTTATTTCACCCCCACCCGGCCTCCCCCGTCAAGGGGGAGGAGTTTGACTTCCCGCACCTGGCGGGAGGGATTGAGGGAGGGGGATAAGATGTCAATATCCTTTAAATTGTAGATAGGTCCGCTTGTAAACGAGCAAATAGTGCGGGCCAGAATTAATCGCTGCCAAGTATGGGAATGGCATAAAAGTGTACCTTAACACAGCAAATATTTCTTGTCGTAGTAGAAACTTTTAGGGTCCACCATTAAAACTAGCGGCTTAATGCTGGATTTAGGGTCAAATCAATGAAAGTGCACGACCTTTTTGGGGAAAAAATTCGGCCGGCACATACCATCGCGTTCCATCGAAGCGTTGACACTGCGATTGATGTTATGGTCCGCACGCATGCCACGGCCCTGATTGTCATAAAAAACGAGGAGCCGATCGGCATCTTCACGGAAAGGGACGTATTCCGCTGTTGTGTAAGAAATACGACAACTGATCTGTCTACAATCACCGTGCAAAGTGCCATGACTGAAACCCTGATAACGTCGGATTCCGAAGACAGTGTCGGAAACGCCATAAATGTCATGATGAAAGCCAGGGTCAAGCACTTGCCGGTTGTAGAAGAGAAGCAAGTACTAGGAATGCTTAAATTTGGCGATTTAGTCGAAGTCCAACTTGAATCTCTTGCCGGTGAAATACATCAGTTGCAGGATTATATCGAGGATCTGCATGAGGCGGGATTGGACTGAAGGCAAAACGATTTAAATCCGAAATCCGAAGCACGAAGCACGAAACAAATTCAAATGACAGAAATACCAATGACAAAAACAAAGCCAAACCTATGAAGAAACTAGCGATAAACGCATTGAGTAATTTTGCTCACGACTTCTATCGTTTTGTCTTATCCAATAACCAATAACCAATAACGATTAACTACTTTAGGGCGGGAGAATACATGGTTACAATTACCATCGATGACCGGCAGTACCAGGCCGAAGCCGGCACGCGAGTGCTCGAAGTGGCCCGGGCCAATGATCTGCCGATACCAACGCTTTGCTATCACCCTTCGTTGAGACCTTCGGGATCGTGCCGCCTGTGCGCGGTTGAGGTCGCCGGCCGGTCCAGCGGAAGACAGGTCACCATGCTGGCATGTGTCCTTAAAGTCAAAGACGGGATGGTCGTCAAAACGCAAAGTGAAGCTGTGCGCCGGGCCAGAACCAGAGCCTTCAGGAACTTACTGCAAATGGCACCCCAGGCCCAAAGCATCATCGCATTGGCAAAGTCTTATGATATCGATCCGGGACCGCCCGCCGACGGGTGTGTTCGCTGTCGACTTTGTATTCGGGTTTGCAATGAAATTGTCGGTCCCGGGGCCCTCAAAATGGAAAAAAAAGGCGGGTTGAATTTTGTCGTTCCCATTGAAGGTCTCTGCATCGGTTGCGGCACCTGCGCCAATATCTGCCCGACCAAGGTTATTTTCGTGGACGACCACGAAAATGTCCGGACCATCTCAATTCGCGATGAAGTCATCGGCCGACACCCGCTGGAAAGATGCGAAGGCTGCGGTAAACAGTACGCGACACCTAAATTTCTGGATCACATTCACGAAAGAACTTCTTCTCATACTGAAGTAAAGGACCGGCATAATTATTGTCCGACCTGCGCCAAACTTTTTTCGGACCGCGTCAAAACTGTCAACGACCGGGCTCAGCGGTAGTAAAAAAATGAGCTAGAATTTGAAATGAACTAAAATGAGCTAAAATTTTGGGATCCTGTCATTTTTAAAAGAAAGACAGAGCGCCCTGTCGGGTCGTAGTCCTGCGATACCGCGGGACGAAGCCTGAAGCGATCCATTCATTTTAGTCATTTTAAGAAATTTAGATCATTTTCAGGAATCGTTTAATCTGTAATATCATTTTGCAATGATAAAGCGCTAAATAAGTCAGGTTTATCATCACCCCGGGAGACACTTAATGGCAAGAGTATTAGTATTGGACGATGTATTTGATGCCGTCAATCTCGTAAAGCGAGTTCTGGAAGCGGCCGGCCATAAGGTCTTCGGGTTTACCGACGAAGAAGAAGCGCTTGGTTTTATAAGGGAGAATCAGATCGACCTGGCCATATTAGATATCACCGGGCTGTTGCCCAAATCGAATTTTATTTGCTGACGCCGCCTCACCTTGTGCGCCAAATTTTTGGTTTTTTTCTTAAATATTTTTACAAACGTACAAACAGTAATTGATTACGTCGACTACTTATG
>Ga0209367_1006449_pt1 | contig 16233 bp, 7 predicted proteins | sample WorMetLIZISLAND2_FD_187412 | JGI IMG/M metagenome (GOLD analysis project Ga0209367, IMG submission 187412) | Marine gutless worms symbiont microbial communities from Max Planck institute for Marine Microbiology, Germany - Olavius geniculatus... ... | reverse complement strand
GTAACAATATTGGTTTGATTTTGATTACAAAATGCATAATGCATCATTTAATTGGTCTTGCTTACCATTGGTTGATACTAGTCTTTTCTTGCACCGCCAACTAACCGCCATCTAGCCAATAACACGCCACCGCCCCAACCCCTCCCGCGTCATGGTACGAATCGTCTGATTCCAAGGAACAATAGCGTGGTACGAATCGTCTGCCAGCCGTTGTGGAGACGCCATGCACCACACCCTTGAAGGACTTGTCATTGATACTGCGCCACGTGACTTTGTTATGCAGATTTTCGACTGACGGGACAGTAGCAGCAATGTAAACAAGATTCAGACTGTTAGACTAAAACCATGAACTATAGAGACCTGATCGCGAGACCACGTCTTACGCAATTTCACGAAGCATCAAAACATCAAACATTAGATTAAGATGTTTAGTGATGTTTCTGTAATAAAAGAATACCGCGTGGTGGTGACAACTGTGGTCGAATTTTACGTTGACTGCAGACGCGCAGTCTGTTATGTTGCCTGATTACAAAAGCATGTGCGTTGACTGTCTTAATATACAGCGATAATCAGTCTTACACAAAAGCTTTCAGGACATTCTCGACGTCGAGTCGGAAGTGCAGTTATTGAGTAGGCCTACACAGGGTTCACCACGTGCACTTGCCGATTGATTACGCGATAAGAATCGTGTATCGCTTTTATCAGTAGGGCCTAAGTACTAAGTAGCCATTTGAATTAATTTTGAGCAAAGTTCGCTATCGTGCGCGACTTCCAATCAGTAAACTCTTAAATATTAATTTTTATACAAAACTTGTGTGAATTCTCTAATAATGATGTAGTTATTAGTCTTAATACACAAAAGGTTGAAAATCATACGCCCCAGTTAGGAAACCACCAGTTGAATATAGCTAAAATAGGCCTAGGTCAGGCTTGTAAACATTGAAAAATAGGACAGGGGCTCGTAAACAGAACATCGTGGTCAATTTAGATATCGCAGGTCTCACATTTTCTTGCGACACTGGTTTTGCCGCTTGATAATAAACTTAATATGATCACTTCTTCGCCTGCCATCAATAGAGCTGTTTTCACTGCGTTGATAATGTCATTCATTCATGATCGTAGAGCGATTTAGGCAATTAACGAAGGCCAGGTTGAGTAGGCCTACTCCGTGATAAACTAACAGGTAACGTATATGCATACCAATCCGAAAAAGCCTACTGAGATCTTAACGTTGCTGAAATATGGCGATCAAACTGGCGGAGTGAAACATGAAGACTTGCATGCTGAATGCTGGCCCGACTCCGCTAAACAGTTCATGTGACTCGTCGCCATGCCATGCACGCGTTGGACGAATAACAATGAAGTAATGTGGTGCACCTTGCAAATGCACTACCATATCGCACGCAGCATTTAGGCTAGCCGTATACGCTATAAAGTACTGATCGCCAGCTCAACAGGCTCAGATAAAAGTGGAAATTAATACAACAGAAAAAGAAACAAGCATCGAAGTAGTCTGGTAAAAGCTTTCGTTTCTATTTTTCAGGTGGCAGCAGCAATTTGCAGTTGCATTTTTTTTTGTCAAAACCTTACAAATGTATCTATTAAGAGCCATCTACACCCGTCGAACAGTTTAAGCATGGTACGCAAATGTGACAAGACGACAGACAGACAGACAGACCACACTATAGAGAAATGTGTAGCAATAGGCGGAGTCGTTCCGCGTAATAACTAAAACAGGTAAACACACGAAACTCGCAAAGTGTTTCATAGCAATGGCAGGACTCGTATTTGCGCTTTTATAGTATGTAGTCGTAATTCTTTATTCGAGTTCTGTAGATTATGTTATGTTCCCACGACACACGACAAACAGTTCTGAACAGCATTGGTTGACTAGCGCATGCAAGCACGTTTTACAACAGGGCTGGAGTTAGTTGTGAACTGACAGTAGTGAGCATGGCGCGGCGTGCTGTTATTCAAATCTGTGAATTGCGTGAATACATCAGCCGAGTTCGTCCTAGGTGCGCGCTGACACTGCATGGTGATGCGGTACATAACCGCATGCACGGTCTGTGATCCGGCGCGTCATCACGCACTAGCTGTGAATTGAACAACTCTGTCCAGGTCACTAGATGCTGTTGGCGGCACCATGAACTCCGTGCAGAGTGCAGACCGCACTAGCGTTATGGGGTGTTTACACAATCCAGCAAACGCCCAGCAAACTTCCAGCAAATGTATTCAAAATACACGTGCTAATGCTGGACGTTTGCTGGATCGCGTAAACACCCTATTACTGAATACTAAAACTAAAACGAGCGCCAGCGTTCTAAAATGACCCAGTTGCTCCGGCGATTTCACTGCTTTCTGCTAACTTGCGTGACACAACCCGACCCGACCCGACCAAGATACTGTAAGTCTTAAATGTGAAAACTAAAGCGTAGTTCTCGTCCAACGCAACGGACGTATAATGACCGCTTTAAGGCTATCCTTGCGTTTTGGCTGTTGCACTAGTGCTACCTTTTTAGTCTTTTTATGTAAAGATTAAACTTTGTGTTTAATTGTGTTTGTGTGTTCATAATGTGTGCACTGCCTGGAAAGACCGTCCCCGAAATGACCAATACTGTGTCGGGCGGGACATTAAACCTTACTCACTCACTTACTCACGTGTTTAATCATGTGGGAAAAGCGAGGCAGAACGCAGTAACACTTACCTGCACTCATCGTCGCGTTAAATTTGACGATTCGCTACTGACTGTAGTTGAGATACGTTTCTTGTAGGCTAGCCTACAGTGCACTCACAGTATGACGCTCATGTCGGTGTGCCGCTGGCATGGTCGACTTTCTGTCCTCGTGTCTACGTGCTTTACAACCGTACGGTTTTTTGCACTTATCGTCTACAGGCGTAACGCCAACTGGCTTGCCTTATTGCTTTATTTCGTTTGTCGCTTTAATCAGTAAAGCTCAGCTCATAAAATTATCTGCCGCTTAGGCCTCTATAATTAACATAGCACCGATAGCTTGCGATAAACTTGCCAATGATAGGCGCTGTCCTTACTTAAAAACATTTACGACAATTAACACAGCGCGTTGGTTGTGTTGTAGATTGGATAGGTGAATATGTCAGCGGCCAAGGTGACGTCGACGTACATGGCAGCGGACAGCGCATCGACTGCCGCTGATAACTCAGCCGACAGCGGCTATGAGTGCGCTGAATGCGGCAAGGTGTTTCGAAGAGACGCCACCTTGCGCCGGCACCGTGAACTATGTCACGACGACGCCGCGTCTCGCCGGTCGTACCGCTGTCAGACCTGCCGACGTCCGTTCATCAGCCGAGCAACCCTGGACTCACATGTCAGCGTGACACACGGGTCCGCAGAACCCTCCACCACGACGATGAAACGTCCTGCAAGCGGCGTGGGAGTCGGACGACAGTTGGACTCCTGCTCCGACGGCGAGCTGGTGCTGGTTGAAGACTGCTGCGTCGACGACGAGATCTGCATCACAGCCGACGGCGGCGAGTTCCAGACGACCGAAGAATGCGACGACAATCACGTAGCTGAGAAGAACTTTGAGCAGTTGTCACATCGACACGGCAACAACATAAACGTCTCCTGTACATCCCAGATATCCGCGGACAGTTCAGCTTCTGGAGCAGCATGTACTACCGTTCCTCATTGCAATAATAATAACACTCTGCAGACAAAGAACAAAAACGTGCTGCCGGCGGTACATCCAGCAGCGGGTGTTGTATTCAGCGCATCCTACGTGAATCAGCGCCCTGCGCTACGTTCGACAGTTGGTCCACCCAGCGTTGTGCGATCTTCTGCTGGTGCTGTTAAACTTCCAGTCGTTACGAGCGGGACGTCGGCGGTCCAGGGGCTAAACGGAGTTGCGGCGTTCCGTACAGCACTGCAGCCTGCCACGACGACAACGTCCGCTGCTGTGTCGTCCCCCGCCGTGCCTCCTTGCCCGTCCGGCACTTCTCGACTGGTTTCCGTCTGCCGCGCGGCTGAAGCGCCGAAGTCAGCAGCCGTGACACGTGCTGCAACGTCGACATCGCAGCGGACGGCCGCCAACACCGCCGTCTTGCAGCAGAAGACTCCGAGAAGCCCGTTGGAGGCGGAGACGTTCCACGGAGACGCTCACAAGCCAGGCGACGTCGGTCCGCTCCTCTCTGGACTCACTCCGACGTCGTCAACGACTCAGAAGATCATCGTCTACGTAAAGACCGAGGCGGGGAACCACGCGGGCCAACAGATCGCTTACTGCGCCGCCGAGTCTACGACGTCGGGCAGCGGCGCTGGTAAGGGTAGCGCGGGGATGCCGTGCCAGTTCGTCTGTCCGGTCTGTGGTCGAGACTTCGCCAGCGAGAAGTATCTCAGTATGCACGTGTCCTCGATTCACCGCGCCGCTGCAGACGTGGCGTCGGTGATCGCGCTCGAGACGGCGGCAGCAGCGGCACCGACCAGTGTCTGTCAGAAGGTAAGCGTCTCCGCCGGGTCGCCGCAGAGTGTCGGCGACGTGGCGGTTGCGCTGACGGCCACGGCGTCAGGGACACTGCAGGCCGCCGTACAACCGTCATCATCGACGTCCGTCGGCGGCTCAAAGTCGCACTGGACGTGCAATATCTGCAAGAAGGCGTTCGCGCAGAACTCGTCCTACAAGAACCACATCCGGACGCACTCGGACGACCGGCCTTATGTTTGCAGTATCTGTTCGATCGGCTTCAAGGAACGCTATCATCTGAAGAAACACGAACTCTTCAAACACACGACGACACTTAACGAGACGTGTCGCATTTGCGGCAAACGTTTCAAAGACTCAACCGCAGTGCGTGCCCATGAGCGTATCCACTCCGACGTACGTCCTTACGGTTGTACGCTTTGTGGCAAGACGTTTAAGACGAGCGAATGTCTCTGGCATCACGAGAACCGGAGCAAAACCTGCGGCAAGATGGCGTCGCGGAATGTAAACAGGCACCTGACCGTAGCCGGGGTTGTGACGGTACCGCAGCAGCGGCCACCACGCAGAACCGCTATCAACCATGCCGTGAACGCGGTCCCGACAACAGCACACCAGCTCTATCAAACCGCTGTTATAACGTCGCCAAGGTTTCAGACGGTCGAAGAAGAAGACGTAAAACCGGAGCTCGCCGATCTGAAACCGCTGGAGGTAGAATGCGTCAAAGAGGAAGACGCTGAGACAGAAGAATGCTCGCCCGAGCTGGTGGAATCCCCCGACGTGGTGGACGACAGTGACGACCTGGTGATAAAAACGGAACCGTCGGAGTGTGAGTTGTTCGACGACGTTAACCTCAACACGATGATTCTCGATTCCTCAGATGCCGATACCGCATTCACCGACTTCTGGCCCACGTTCTACGACCTGGATTCCGTCACGCCGCCGGAGTATGACGCCGGGAATTTCCCGTCGTCACCGGATCCGATGTGTTCGTCGCCGGACACGACTGACGCCGATTCGACTCGCTCGGCTGACGAATCCATCCCAGCTCTCGGTTCGACGTTGTCCAGCTCGTCTGACCTGGGCGGTGGTGTAAAGCGCTACGATTGCGCTCGCTGTGACAAAAGGTTTGCGTCGGCGGCGACGCTGACAAAACATCTGCAGGTGCACGCCGAGGTCCGCCCACACCGCTGCGGGGTCTGTGACATCGGTTTCAAGCTCAAAGTCCACCTGAAGAAGCACAATCTCTACCGACACAGTGAGGAGTACCCATGCGAGTGCAGCATCTGTGGAAAGCGCTTCAAAGACTCGTCAGCAGTGCGCCTTCACGAGCGCATCCATTCCACCGCCCGGCCGTTCCAGTGTCTGCACTGTGGCAAGAGTTTCAAGACGCGCGAGAACCTCTGGGGTCACCGCAATCGCGGTCCGTGCGAGCAGCGATCGCTGCTGGTGACGTCACCCATTACGTCATATCCGGTGCCGGCGTCGACGACGTCCAACATAACGGCTCCCGCGCAGTTCGTGGCCAGCAACGTCCGGCTGTTTCACTCGCCCGAGTTCGGACCGATCCTCGGCGTTCCGGTCAACGCCAAACTCGTGTTCAAGGACGGTGAGAAGGCGACGGCGATGCTCGACGATAAACCGGCGACAGTCGCCGCCGTGCAACAGCTGAATGTCAACCACGTCGCCAGGTCGACGACGACATCTGCGCCCATCTCACTGCTGACCGGAACCAACGCAAACAACGGTCTTAGACGCGTTTCGGCGATCCGCGTCGGCGACACGCCTCGCCTGGCCGTGTCTAAGATGACAACGACGAGCTCCATTGGCGGCGCCGGTCTGTCACTGGTGTCCGCGGTGCCGACGGCCGTCGTAACGCCAATCAAACGCGACATGATCGGCAGCGACCCGCAGAAGATAACCAGTCTTGTCGCGACCACCTCGACTTCCGTCCTGGCGGAGGGAAACCTGGTCCTGCCGGCTACGAACCACGGCGCCGCGGGGCAGCTGACTTGTGATCGGAAGCGCTCAGTCGTCGAACTGTGTGCTCAGGATGCTGGGGGAGCGGCGGTCACGTCACCGCACAAGTACCTGGCAGTCGCTGATAACGGTGGCAAGGTGTCCGGCATCCAGCGGCTGCTTTCGACACCCACCAGCTCCAGCGGCGGTGAAACGCTGCTGAGTCCCAACATGGAGCAGAACCTGGCCGACGCGCTCAGTGCCCTGGCCAGTGTGCAGACGGTAGACGCGATGGTGGTCGAGGGCGACTGTCTGCCGCCGATCAGTGAGTCCGAGGAGACGGCGACCAACTGGCCCCCGGCCTCGACCGACTACGATGAGGACGACAGCGGCGGCCTGGATGTCCGTGATGACGACTGGAGTGAGCTGGTTGCGGCCTCGTGCGACCAGCTACTGACCTCCACCGAAGACACGGACGACGACGCTTTATCTGACGGCGACTATCAGCGACTCATCTCGACTAATTCGTCTCTCGGTCCGTCAGTCACGTCTCGTAGCCCGGGGACCGCTGAGGCAGACGACGAGTCGGGCACGGGTGCTAGCGGTGAGCGGACAGCAGAGCTGGCGTCGGACACGATGTGGTGCAACTGGGCACCCGAGAACGATCTGGGCAGTCTGCTTATCTTTGGCCCGTAGCCAATGAACCACTATTCACGAGTATACCGCTCTTCCTTCGCCCGTAACGCGTGAATTCGGTCCCGTCTGGACGTTGGACATAATATACGAACTGCACAGCTGTCGGTGGTCTGCACCAGACTGGCTCGCCTCGCCATAGCAGTCACTGACTTTATTGTGCATTAGGTCTCGGATGAGTTATTTAGATGAGACTCATTTATAAATAAGTCTCCAAATTGTTGGGTAACGTTGAATACATTCCGCAAAGTTTCGCGAGCGAATTAAATAACCGTTGCCAGTGTCTTGCCTTATGAATAATCTCGAATCTCGAGTCCATCTGTCGTTGATAGTCCGCTTATTAACACGAACTTGAAAATGTTAGCGCGCTTGGAGTTTTTTCCTCATTTGTATATTTGTAGTGTACGTTGACACGATTGCGTTTTAGATTCGCGTTTACTGCACTGCGCTAATTTCAATCATTTGTTTACATTCCATGCTGATATTTTCATTCCATTTTTTATACCACGCGTCTGTCTGCAGGTCATCTCGTTGGCATATCAGCGTTCCAGCTTCTGCTTGAAACCAGTTATTGTACCCCTTATACATACGTAGTGTTTTTTTGTACTAATTCACTGATATTGTGCTCGCACTGACGCGCTTTGTAAATATGCGTATCGGTTTTTAGCTGGATGCTTTTACAATGGAACAGTAGTTTAGAGTAGCGTTTAACTGTGGTTTGCGATCAAACAGCCGCACCCCTTACACATTTACAGTTTGACCTCTGTAGTCATGTTAGGAAAAGACGCAGCCTTTTAACCGATTCTTGTCCTTCTGTGCGTGAACTGGTGATTCAAATTTGAAGTCGAATTAAAATTGTTATGTTCACAGAGTTACAGTTAGATTTTCTTAGACGTCTTCATCTGAATAAAATCGAGCATTTTTTAAAAAAAAATTGACAAATTAGCTTCGTATAATGCAAAGTTTGTACTTGCAGACTACCTGAATTTTATATTCAACATAACCCGTCCTGGCAATTTTTGCACGTGATAGTCTTAAACGCCCATGCCGGTCTAATAGTAACTGTGAAATAGTAGGGACAAACTAATGTAGTTTTGAAAAATCTGCCATTTTTTGGTTTAAAAAGTTTCTTCATTTTATTTCATTTGAATAACACCATCTGAAATCGCGTACAGGCTCTGGTAAAATTCACCTAGTCTTTGATATCAGCTCGGTTCTAGTGAAGTCTGAATTTCGTCCATAATGTATTTGCCAGTAAAACTACCGTATAGGAAATTTTCTGGTGAAGTTTCAGTAAAGTGTAAGGAGTCCGGCTGTTTTTGATCGTTGCAAACTATACAGAATCTAGGCTGTGGTTACTTGTAAATTAAAACACTGAAACATTTGTACATTTTTGCTACCTTTTAGTTTCATTTAACCGCGGCCTTAGTGCAAGCATTGGGGCGCTGGATTACACAGTAACGCACTAAACATTCCGGTAGGTGGGCGATGGGCTAGTGATAATGTCTTTGCATTATCACTGGCCTACATGCTAAAACTGGTCGATGAGGTTTTGATTGTTCAGATGCAGTAACCGAACTATGTTAATGATATTTCTGTCAAATTAGCGGTTTATTTTGTTCTAGCCTTTTTTTCAAGTTAACAACATATTGATGAATGAATATAAGGTGTTTCTCTAGGCAATGTGTCGTTGGCATGTGGGCATTAAAATGTGAACTAAAATTCTCCCAACAATTCTGATACGGCGCCCCTATGAATTTAGTCATGTTACTTTATTGTACGATACAGTGCCAAATCGGTTTCAGGTATGATGATGATTATTATTGTGACGTTAGATGATTTTGATATTATTTAACCACGTGTATTCTAACAGACTACGAGCAGAATCTTGAACGTGTAAATAAAATGCTTGACAATAACCGTGATTACATTTCGATCATCACATATATCATACGTTGTTAGCAATGATTTACAAAGAATTACTTCTTTTAACAATCCGGCACAGTACACTTAACTGTTTTGTATTTACTATTTAAGGGCAGTGGTGTATTTAAAAGGACTTGGCAAAAAAGCCATGGCGAGCGTGACCAACCACAAGCCTATAATGCGAGTTATGGAGCCCCCGGTAAAGCGAAACACTTAGCATTAGGCTGTTCAACGGAAACGCAAAAAAACCCACTTTACTAAAATTTGAAACAAGAAGCCCAGCAGTCGTTAGTCTGGGCCGACTGTACTGGTTGTCACTGACCTTGAAGGTCATACAAGTTTGACGATTTTTATGTCATCAGAAAGGGTGTATGCCACTTCCTATTAGTGATTAACAGTAACCTATGCCGTATTTCTCACCGTTTCCGAGATATGGCCACTTACAGCTTGAAACATTCCATTCTATAGTGCGTTATGACCTTTCAAGGTCATCGATTTTTGTCATTTGAAAGCCAGTATGCACGACTTCTTATTAGTGATCAATAGCAACCTATAGGCCCTATCTTTCACCGTTTAGCCATAGTACATCCGTGACGGACAGACAACCATGACAAAGGGCCGACTTTAAGCTAACAGTTAAGCGATCGGCCCAAAAATGGAAATTTAAAATGCAGAAAACCACATATATTTGTGTTGTCGCGCTGACTGGGCCATCATAATACGCCCCGAACAGACGAGCGATCCGGGATGTTTGGCCAGAAGCTGACGAAGTCTTTGGGTAAACCAATTCATACATTTAGATTTTCTGCCAATATTTTAACGACAAGGGGGGCTATGGGAGGTTGCCTGCCCCTCCCTCTTAATAGGCCACTGGAGAAGGAGTACACATTTCAAGTGTCATAAAGTGGCACAAAAATCCAAGGTAGACGGCAGCAATAAAACAGTGTAACCGCAAAGAATATGACGGACCCGATGTTTAGGCCTGATCATTTCACTGCCAGCCGCTGCATAGCACAAAATGTGGCACACGTTAAACAACAAACAGCACTGATTTGTCAGACGGTGTAGCATTATGCTTTGAGCGTCATTACAGCTTTTGCCTACATCTACAACTAATGATTATTCTAGTGTTTTAAACGACTACTAATTTGTTGTGCCTATGCATAATGGATTAGTAACTAGAAGCGCCGGAACTGCACAAACCTCGGCCAAGACTAGAACTGCCACCTGGCGAATAAAAATGGCAAGATAAAATGTAAGCCTACAACAGTTAATAGGCCTATGTAACCAAACCTACAACTATTTTCATTTAATTCTGCACATTTTTGAGTAACCTCGTAAACAGACAAAAAGACAGGTAAAAACAACATTTTTGGGCACAAACAAATTAAATAAAAACAGTCACAGCATGAAGTGATGCAAACTACACACTGATAATTTATGCATATACACGGTGTTTCATAAAAAAGACCCCTTTTTGTTTTTTTCATAATTCACTCAAATGATGATCAATTTACACAAAATTTGTACCAGTTGTAGCTGAAGAAATACTAATTCAAAATATTGCAACAAAATATGACAGTTGACTAAATATTTTTGGCTAGTTCTGACGTAATGCTGACGTCATAGTGTGTCATGGGTACAAACTGGATAGTTTCAACTGGTGCTGTCAGTTGCTACTTTGCTCCAAGGGTGAAAACTTTGGTTCGCTGATGACAAATTTTTGAAGTTTTACAGTTGCAGCCACAAAAAACATGCAAAGCGATGGCATTTACGTGTCTGTGGGGATAGTTGGACCTTTACGCGTTCGAGCAAGACAGTGCACTAGCACACCGAGCTTGCAAAATGGTTGCATTTTTGGATCACAATATGCCTGATTTCATGTCCCCATGTTGCTTAGTGCTGACACAATAAACATTTTTCATTAGCGAACCAGATTAAGCTCACCATCGAAGCAGGGTAGCAACTGACAGCACGAGTTGAGACTATCTAGTTTGTACCCATGACACACTATGACATCAGCATTACGTCAGGACTGGCAAAGAATATTTAATCAACTGCCACATTTTGTCGCAATATTTTAAATTAGTATTTCTTCAGCTACAACTGGTACAAATTTTGTGTAAATTGATCATCATTTGAGTAAATTATGAAAAAACAAAAAGGAGTCCTTTTTATGAAACACCGTGTACAATACGGTGTACACTGTAGGCCTACTTTATTCTGAGAAGCCCATTTCCAGCCCAGTGGCATGGACAAAGGGGCCCCAGGCTCCCCAATGCTCCAGACAAAACATAAGCATACGTTTAAACTGCACTAAATTTGCAAAATTGGTCAATTTATTCTGGGGAAAATAATTAAAACTGTTGCTACCAGATCTCATCTTTTATATAGCTAAAATCCACCAAATTCTATTTCGGTGGGGAAGAGGGTAGGACAGAGAAAGGGCGGGCGGGGTAAAAAAGAGAGGGACGGAAAGGGAAGGGAACGAGAAAGGAGATTAGGCCCCTCCCAACTGAAATTTCTGGCTACGCCACTGTCACACTCAATCACAAAATGCAAGCTAATGTTGAAATAACTATTCTACAGATCATCAGCATATCCAATATCAAAAGTTCTGTACAGATTGCACAAAAACAGTTCAACAGAAGACATAACTAGTTTGACTAGAATGCAGCGTAAACATCGTCGATCACTGCCGAGGTATATAATGCCACAGTTCACACATGCAGAAGCTAAATCTTGCGCCGAAACTGAACACTAATCTGACCACAAATTCAATACCAGAAAAAACAAAGCACACACACAAACGACCATTACAACGAGTCACTTGGTAAAAGTTAAAGTTGCAGATTTGTAAGCGCCAAAAACCTGGGGTAAAAAAGCGAGGCGTGTGCTATGTTGCTACAGACTCTCCAGATAAAAGGCTGTCTCACTTGCGATTGTCAGCATGAGTGAAAACGAACAAACGACTGAGCCACATTTGTGTTATGGTTTCATTGATACTAGATTACTGCTGTGTGAGTTTACTTACTTAATATATTCACTATGATTATCTGTCTCATTGCTATAGCATAGCATGGGACAGATTCTAAATTCACTTGCGTCTGTCTGTCATTCTGTCAGTCTGTCCATAAACACTCCTACGGCCGCAATTTTGATTTCATTTTGATGAAATTTCGCACAAGGATTCGGGGCCCGAAAACTAAGATCGAGTTTGTTTGGGATAAAAATCTGATAACTCCTTCACCTATTTTACCCACATTATTAAAAAAATGCACTACGGCCTATGGGGACTTCAAAGCGGTCAAAGTCATCACCTGAGTGACTTGCCTACTAACTGATATTTTCAGACCAAGTTAACCAACAATGTACATTAAAATCACAGCCAGTTCGCTGCCATTATGACACAATATGATTCATTGTTTACATGGGAAAACTGGCAAGCAAGCTGGCAGTTTAATGCGGCACGAAAAGTAAAAAAAAACTGAAACTGTTAAAAAAACTGAAATGAGAGAGATGGAACAAGTATTGCAATGTAAAAATCTACAAAAGTCGACAAACAGAGACGAAAGATATACGAACCCAAGATCAAAGATAACTAAAAAGAAGGAAATAAAAAGTGAAATGAAAAAAAACGGAAACAAAAAACGGCAAGCATGGTGAGTGAGTAGTTTCTTAACGACAGATCAGCAAAAATAGACCATTCAGTGCTACAAGCAAGAACTAGATAGTGGTTATGACTCCGTCACGGACTATTATGCCTCCGCTAACAGACCCCATGCCACTGTGACCTAAAAACCTTGACCCAAAATTTGACGCATGCCCCAAAGTCTGTCAGTGGTGAAAGTTTGGTCCAAATTCCACCAACAAATATGTAAGATATCTTGCTAACAATGTCCGTTCGGGACACACAGATGCACAGATGCTCTACGCTTCGGGCCACTACATTGGCGGAAGCATAAAAATGCACTAATAGACCAGAGATCTGTGAAGCCATTAGTCTGTAATGGATGCCATAGCCAACAGTTATCTGCCAAATGCGGTCTCTTCATAGAACTTGAGCTGATAGATCTTGCCGGCGTATTCATCAAACACGCTCTGTCCCAGCAGTCGTATCAGCCGCGGCTGCACACCAACAAAAGCAAAATAATATAACATATTTATTTGAATTATAACTTGCAATGATTGCATTTTTTAACAGTAAACTTTATAAGTGTTAATTGCCTTTAATTTCAGTTAAAAGCTAACAGTGGTATCTGCAAAATAAAATTTATTTTGTTTAGAAAATTTTTCAGTAATTGATGTATACAGTCTCACAGATGCACAGAAACACAATGTTGTTTTTAATGCAGTCTTGTAGACAAACTAAAACACTGACTTTTTCTAAAAAAACATGACTGACATGATTTCTAATGCTTGCCATAATGTAAATGTATCTACTTTCTGTTTTTATCAATGTGATTTTAGAAATGACATTCTAATTAATTAAATTATACAACTGTTACAATTTTTTAAGAATAAATCATCTGATTAATAATAATTTCTGCAGATTTAATTTAAATGCAAAAAGCAGTTGTTCAAATGATACAATGCAATAAGCATAACAGTCAATTACCCAACCATAATTGTAAAAAAATTCACACAAACATAAATATTACCAGGAATTCGGAAAATATTTAAAAAATGCAGTGTGGCACAAATGTTAGCGAATATAAGTATTTAAGACTATGAAACATGTTAACAAGTAAAACTGAAATAACTAATGGCAAGGGCATTTTACATGTTTAATTAACACTAATATGTTTTGCATGATAATACCAAGTCTAAATAGTCGAGGCCTAATTTATGTACAAAAAGATGCGTGCTATGATTCTAAACAACATTTTGGCCAATCAAGTCTTTTCACCTCAACTTCCTGTGACGAGAAATTGTCAATGATATCATAGGCTTCCTTCATAGTCCTGATGTTTATTCGTTTCATGCAGTCTCTATATCATACAATTAAAAACACTCTGCAACAACGTGTCAAAAATTGTAGCAATATAATTAGTTACTGATTAGATTTTTTTCAGTTCCCTTAAATATGCAATATCCCACATGTGTCCCCAGTAAACTAAATTCTTGATAATTTCAGCCTATCCCACATGTGTCCCCAGTAAACTAAATTCTTGATAATTTCAGCCTTCATAAAAGCAGAAAATCTTTTCTGTTGCTGATGGAACAGCCTACCAATGTCTGTGTCACCAAATAACAACCTACAGGCATTTATCTCAGACCTCATGCTGACTGTACAGCTACACTTAACAAAAACATCACACTCTTATGGTTTACTGGCAAATTTCTAACATTTAAAGTAAGTAAGTAAGTAAGTAATTAAGTAAAATGTAAATTTATATAGCACATTATGTTATGTTATTATGTTAATTAAGTTAAATTAACCTCTAATTAACCTCTAAGTGAGTTGAGGGTGGGCAGATAACGTCTACAACAGCCATTAAAAACCAGTCTAGCTTGTGTAGTGCATCATTAAATAACAACCCAGATATATTGCACATAACGTGTTTAACTGCTAAAGTTAACATTAAGCAGAAAAAGAGAAATAAAAAATGAGTGAGTGAGTAAGTAGGGTTTAACGTCCCGACCGACACAGTATAAGTCATTTCAGAAATGGCCTTTCCAGGCAATGCACATAAACACATAATAATGAGACCTAAACCGAAAATTGTAAGTAATGTCTACTATGGGCATGCATATGTAACACTAATGACAGTTCTAATAATCTTATCTGTTGTCCTTCAAAGTGACAGTCATTAATCTCAGAATGCTATCTACTGGAAGCCAGGGAAGGAAACTGAAAAAGAACCAAAACAAAAAGGCACACATGACATGTCAATTGACGTGCACTGTTAAGCTAATCCAGAGAGATAAAAGCAGATTAACAACGAAGAATTCAACTTACTTTTGTAAGTAAGCGATTCGATCCATGAGCCGGCCTCCAGTTGTAACACTGATGCCGGAGTCTAAACAGTCATAAACAAACAAATACCTTGATACCTAAAATACAATATGTTTCAACACCACGGGCTACTAAAAATCCATGGTCTGAGACAATTTCTCTTCGCCTCTTTCTTTCAATTATTTCTCGTTCTTTTTTTGTCCTTTTTCATATTACTCTATACCTGCTGCAGGCCAAAGCCCTCAATCATTTTAGTGATTTTCGTTTTTCTTCTGCTGGCTGTTTTTCTAAACATGTACCAAAGCAACATTTACACGTGTAAAAACATCTGACCTCTCTGGCTGCAGATGCAACTGTATACACTGTGTCTCAAAAAACATCCCCGACATTTTCGACCATAACTTGAAAACCAATTATCAGACTTTGATAATTTTTGGTATAAATATTTCCTTCCCCTACCCTTTGACACTTTGGCTGACATTTCATCCAGTTGTCTACTTTTCAACTGCATGTAGTAAAACTGCTTGAAATGTTGGCCCACTATGCGAACACAGGCAAAAAGATGCTTTCTCCATTCATTGACAGCAGTATCGATAAAGTTCTGCTCCAGACCAATCCAGGCTGTACCAGTTGCTTCTTTGACTTCACAAACATTCCTAAACTTTATCTGGTAGACACACTGCTGCATGACAGTCAAACCTTGTAATAGACCGGCCCAAAGATTAGGATAGATGAAATTTATCGATGTTATTTCATTCATTTTAACACGTATTATGCTTGGTCTGCTTTCCCCAGGTAGTGCAAAAGCAGACGTTGGATGAGGTGGAAACTAAAACACTTGTTTAATAGCCAGTTGTGTGAGAAATATTTCTGCAAAAATTATTAAAATCTGCAAATCATTCTTCAAGTTATGATTGATAATGTCAGGGATGTTTTTTCAGGTTTTCTGTTTATTTCAACACATATTTTGCTTGATCTACTTTCCCTAGGTAGTGCAGAAGCATACATTGGGTGAGGTGGGAAACTAAACGGTCATTTGATGGCAAGTTGTGTCAGGAATATTCGTACCGAAAATTGGTGTACGGACAAAAGGCCACCAGACAAAAGGCCACTAGAAATGTCACCCCCGGACAAAAGGCCACCGGACATAAGGCCACCGGACAAAAGGCCACCCGGACAAAAAGCCACCGGACAAAAGGCCACACCTATAGATGTCGACTCAGTATAACGTGTTGTAG
>Ga0209367_1006448_pt1 | contig 16233 bp, 11 predicted proteins | sample WorMetLIZISLAND2_FD_187412 | JGI IMG/M metagenome (GOLD analysis project Ga0209367, IMG submission 187412) | Marine gutless worms symbiont microbial communities from Max Planck institute for Marine Microbiology, Germany - Olavius geniculatus... ... | reverse complement strand
CGTACAGTAATAACGTCCGTGCATAATGGAGTTAATATATTTAGAAAACAGTCTGGGGTCAACGTTGACCCCAGTGGTATCGGATGGGTGTAAAAATGTGCGGTAGTAGGAGAGTTAAATTTGCAAATTGGATCGACGTCGAAACGTCGACGTTGTATCGACGTCGCCGTATCAACGCATTTTAAACGTCGATCCTACGTTGTCTTTACGTTGAATGTACGTGCAATGGATCCAGTGTGGGGGGAATCCAGCTGTGCCTCCACCCCTTTTAGGGTTTGGGGCGCCCCCAACTTTTGTGGCCAGATATAGTTCAAAAAGGACTTCCTAGGGTGATATAATAATAATAATAAAACATTGCGAGGTCCCTCAAAAGAGCCAAATTTCCGCTCTCCCAGTGAAGAAGAAGAAGAAGAAGAAGGTTGTCAATTTGTATAGCGCATCATCGTGTATACACACCTCTAATGCGCTTTCGTCACTAATCAGAGCCGCCGATCGCACAGCCGCTGCGTGCAGCCTGCAAACACAGGCTGGGGCACCGGCCGGCCAGGCAGCCCAGTCAGCTGTACAAAGGTCCCCACCTTTCGTAACCCATATAATGGGTTACTACTCATTTAACCGACCCCGGAGGGATGGCAGGCTGAGTTGGCCTTGCTGGTTGACTGATAGCGGACGCTACAATTGAAGCTACAATGCACCAAATTCGATTGTCTGGAACTCTGCCCCATACCCAGCTAGGGGGACTTACAGCACTCCCCCAAACCTTTAACTAGATTTGGTAGGTTTTACTTCTATGGGGGAGAGAGAGAAGAAAGGTAAAGGAAAAAGAGGGATAGAGTGAAAAAAAAGGACAGGGGACGAAAGGGGGGAAAGAATGTAAGGCGAAAAACTCCAATTTACATTTCTGGCTACACCACTGTGATCTCCAAAAGCTAAATGTTTTCAGCTTTAGAGAAAGAAAGTTTGCCCCCCCCCCCGACCACGAACTCTGCCCACTGCGCCCCGCTAAGTACACAGACCACAGACTACCATTATAGGCTCGTGCTCCTGCACTTGCCGTGTGGCCCCCTTTCCCAGTGGCTTCTATCCCCCAAATCTGGAATCGAAATCGGGCGCAACTTCTCCCTACGAGTTTTGGGCTTTGGTTCCCTCAATTTCTGACTCAGTTTTTCTCTCCATTTTGGGCTTCTTTTTTTTCTAGGGAAAAAAATTTGTTAAGGGTGTAAAATAAATCAGGGGTGATAAAAAGAGACGAAGAAGTTTTGTTAAAAGATAATAGAAAAATAAGGGAAAAACAAAAAATAAAAATAGTTTTTGTTAAGGGTGTAATTTGCCCAGTGAAAATAGAGGAGTTTGATCTACAACCTTATCAACCCCCCTATTTTTCACTGGGCGTAAGTTGCGCCCACCAGCCACTGCCCTTTCCTCAAGCCCTGGATCCACACTTGAAAAAGCAGGCTAGATACGTTTCTAGTGCACACAATTATTCCATGAAAATTATAAACAAACGTTCTATAACTAACTAACACAACGTTTTTATACATAAGGCTGGCTACACCAGTTTAACATCTGTCAACATCAGCCAAAGCAAAAGTTCAGGCTGAAAGTTACAACAATCTTTTTTGCTCAACAACCACACATACACGTATGTGCATCAACTAAGAAGAAATAACTAAGTACTTGTTTACTGTCATACATAGGCCCACCATGCATGCTATTAAAATAAACAAGAAATTTGAGCTAATGCTCACTAGACGCGTGAAAGCCTATAGCAGTTTCTGTTCGCAAACTGTCAGTCTATCTCCAGCCATTTCATCGCAGTTTATTCTTAGAATGTGCGCTGCAGCCATAGATCGCAAAAATTAATAAAAATTCCGTATTTTGGAAGTTCATGGTCTTTCAAAGTTACTGATGTTTATAGGCAGCATGTTCATGCCTATCTGCAACCGTTTTCATGAAAGACTGGCCAACAACAGTAAAATAATGACTTTTACGAAGGTACCGTTCTTTGATGCTCTTGTGCGCAGGCTTACTTAAACCCAGAAAATCGTGACTTGGACCGTCAAAATCTACGTTCAATGCCAAAAATTTCGTACGCAGTTTTTTCATGTTTATCTTAATTGATTTTGGCGCAATTCGCTCTTGAAATGTGTCTTGCAGCCTGAAAATCCATAAAAACCCCTATAGTAGCGTTCAAGGTCATCCAAGGTCATTGAATTTAGTGGCAATCGAGAGCATGTGTACGACTTTCTAATAGTGCATAATTAATAGTAACCTAGGCCCTATCTATTATTTATTTTTATTTATTATTTTTATTTATTTCCACTGGTGGAATGGCAACAAAGCATGACACTCAGAGAACACTGGTAAAAAACAACTGCCACGCAACAAGTAATGGACAACAAGGCCCAATAAAGAGCGCTTATTGCTGCCCATCTAATTGTTAGCTAAGTAGGAAATACACAGAGAACAATCACTCAAGTAAGTAAAGTCAGTAAAACTCCTATGTATACAATAACATAATAACAGACTGTAAAACAAGTGGTTTGATTTGTCTAAGAAGAATGTGAGTTTAAAAATTTGACTGTAACACATGGATTTAACGCGGATATTTGAGCATTTATAACTTACCAATGTTTATCGATGAAAAAACAAGTAATATGCCCAAAATTTCAAAATTGTGTACAAAAGAAGTGTACAACTTGCGTGTTTCAGCATTTAAATATTCTTTGCCTGACTTACACAAATCTGCCCCACCCCTAAAATCATGCTACATTGGCAGTAACACATAAAATTAAGTTGATTTTCATTCAGCATACAGTGAAATATCAACACTCATTAACATGTATGCGTTGAGTTTAGATAAAATTTGACATAAACAGTTGCCCAGCTTTTGCATTCATAACCGCATCAGTTCTTCTAGGCAACTGATCGATCGCTGGAGTCAGTGTGTTCAGGATCAGCTTAGCCCAGCATTCGATTAGCACACGTTTTAACTCGTCAGTTACTGAAATTTTGTGACCATGCTTTCCGTTGCAATGCCCTTACACTAAATAATTCACAGAATTTAAATCTGAACTTTTTGGCAGTAATTTTTGAATTCAGTGAACTTGGGCACATGGGAGTGCATGCAAATGCCTAATTTCAGAGGTAATAAAAATTTATGCAAATTAAGCCAAAAATATTTAAATGATTTGCTATGCAAGTTGGGCCCTTTCTGTCTACAACATTCTAAAACTTTTTACATATAACACGCCTTTCTACGGGTAACCATCGCTGAGTTATTAACGCTCAAACAGATCCGGGTTTTTTTGGCCCACCCTGTACATCCAATTAGTACAACAAGTGTGCAAAATTGCTGAAAAAAAATATCATAGCAGTAGCCAGGAATTTGACTTGGTGGGGGAACTTTTAAGAGAGAGAATGGAGCCTGGGAGTGGGCTATGCCTTTTTAAAAAAAAAAACTGCAAATTTCATACACAGGGTTCTTACAGGTTTTTTGTAGCAAATTTCCCTGACTTTTCCAGTCATGAAATGACAGTTTTCCTGACATTATCGAAACAATAACCCTATCGCACAAATGTCATAAATGGTATTAAGTAATGAAACGGTATTAATAAAGCAACATGCAAACGACAGAGGCCCTGGTTGGGGGGCCAAGAGGGCTTTGCCCCCCCTGAAGCTGAAACACATCTAGCTTTTAGATGTTTAATAAAAGCCGCAAATATGTTTGCTGTTTAATATCTGGAGATGCAAAAAATCACAGTTATCTGCAGTCTGCATGATCCAAGATCATTTTTCCTGACTTTTTTGACTTTTTCAAAATAATATTTTTTCCTGACATTTTCCTGACAACACAAATTTCCTAACATTTTCCAGCTTTTCCCTGATTGTAGGAACCCTACATACAGCGAAGACAAATTCAGAAAAAAATTCGTAAAGAATTTGGTGCACATTTTGTCACAATTTGCGCATCTTGAGGGGCATTGCCATTTAGTGCTGTTTAGCTAGGTCTATGGTAAAAATTGCTTAGCAAACAAGTAAGTGATCTGTGTTTTTAAAACTATGCAAAGTTTGATGAAAAACGCATTCCGATGTAGGCTACATGTTCGCAGTTTACCAACGTTACAGATGGAGAACATAGTCGTAGAATATCCATGCTTGCAAAGCATCACACGTTAGTTATCAATATTGATTCACAACGTGAAAAGCCAATAAACCTCTAATTAAACTGCAACACAGACTTTGCAACAGACAACTTCTACTTTGCAAGTCACACGGAAATAACATCAGTGAAGGGTCCATGAGCTTAGTCACGAAATGACTGCAATCAATCACGCTGCGGCGACTTCCCATGGCCGCCCTTTCTGTCCGGCACATATTTAAGACATGCTGTCACAGCCTGCATCACCTGAGATTGTGTACCATTGAATAAAGCCAGTGCACTCTTTGTGGCACAAACCAGCACTGAAAACATCACACTAGCCTTTCCCTTTCATACAAAAAAACAAAAAGCACGTATGCTACGAGCTATCACTAATGAAAAGAAGTTGTTGATGGACCACTGGTGAAGGGAGAAATTAGCTGCCTTCAACATCAAGATGGAGCAAGTATAATCTAAAACTGGGATTTGCATGTGATTAAAATTCAAGCAAAAATGAACAAACTCAATGAGGTTAAAATATAATGCAAATTAACAGCAGTTCGCAATAACACAGTGAACATGTGGGGGATTTTTTACCTCAGAAATGTTGGGTAAAAAGAGGGGTGGTCGTATGGGGTCGGAAATGGGTCCTCTGATTAGTGAGTAATCTGGGTAAGACTTTCTGTAGGCTTACCGTAGTAACTATAGGTCTGTCTATCACATTTTTGCAGTGCTCTGGATGTTTCAGACATAGAGAAACGGTCTAGCAACAGATGGCACTATACACTATAAAGTGTAGTGGCTGCCAAAAATACAGACTCCTGCGAGATATTCTTTAATATTTAATGCTAACTATGGTCAACAATCGGCGTTATTTAGCCTACATTATCACGAGCTTTTGAGAACTTTACCCCCGATTACCAAAGTGATTTTCCCTCTGCACTTTGCTGCGGTACAAAGTCCTCCAGACTCTCTGATGCTGACCCCTGTTAAGCCTTCAATCATACATATATGCCACCGGGTCATGTCACAAGAAATAACAACAATCTGGCAAAGCTGCACAACAAATCTAGTGCCCCATGTTTTTTGCCCCCGGCTCTTTCGTTCCCTAACGCATTCACCCCTGGCACGTTCGCCCCCTGGCTAATTCACTCCCTCACAATTTGCTCCCCCATTGAATATACCGGTGATTTGTTATTAAGGCTTGTGTTTCAATTTACAGAAAGGCAACAAGTAAGTGTATTGTCACGCCACTGATTAATAGTTACTTCAATTAACGTTATATGAGACAAAAAACTGCATAACAAGTGATCGCAGCTTACAAAGTCAGTCGTTAAAAAACGGCATCAAATAACGGACTCGAATTCTTACAGGTATACTTGGGTCTAGGCCTAATAACCACTGGAGGAACGCCTAGATCTATAGATAGTGTCAGACATCAGTGTAAACATTCTAAAGCGAAAAAGGAGTTTAAAAAGCAAAAGGTGTCTCTGACTGTCTGTATAATATAAATACATGTATAGGCTTAATTTTATTTCATAATTGAACAAAGCATTAAGCATTCACACAATCGCTTATTTTCATCATCATGCATAATATTATGTATAAACCTCGATGTCGAATTACCTTTATTCAACAGGGGCGAATCGTCCAAGGTGGGGGGTGAATCAGCCAGGGGTGAACAAGCCAGGGGGCGAACGAGTAAGGCGGCTAACGAGCCAGCGGGCGAACAAGCCAGCGAGCGAATGAGACAGTGGGCGAAAGAACCAGGGAGCGAACAAGCCAGGGGAAAACCGGCAAAGGGGTGAAAAAGCAGAGATGTAGTACTTGGTGCTTGTACTCGAGTACTACTCGAGTACCATTTTGAAGTACTCAGTACTCAGCGCCTCAGATTCAGTGAGTTTCTTGCTGACATTGTGCGCTTTATAAATTAAATTTACTTACTTACTTTCTACTTACTTGTACTTGTGACCTCAGTACTTGTACTTGAGGGTCAGGTACTTGTCGACATGTGGCAAGTACTTTATTTTTATTGTCTTATATTCAGACAGTATGCTTAATAATTGTGTGCAGTGCCCAAAGCTGTCCAGAAAATTGTAAAGAAATAAATATGAAAATAGGCAACATTACAGTGAAATCTTTTTATTAACCAGTAATTTCATTACTTTATGATCAAGGTTAGCCAATCACTGTTATTTAGTTGGACGACTCAGCTTTAGCTGTACAGTGGGGCATTACAACACACCAATTTTTTTTATTAAAACATGAAAAGTGTAGGCCCAATCAAATTGTAATAATTTTTGGTATGAACATTCCTGACATAATTGGCCATGAAGACCTAACTCAACATCTGTTTCTGCATTACCTGGAAAAAAACAAATGAAATATGCATTAAAATCAACAAACAAAATTGAACAAACTGAAAGGTAGTGATTTCTAAATATTTTCCAAATTATTTTTTTATTATTACTTATTTCAATAACTAATTTTATTTTAAATTTACTAAGTTTTTAAATTTACCATTTTTCTATAAATTTTATTAAATTAAATTTCTTTTTTAAATTAATTCTCATTAAATTCTTTCCCAAATTTACACCAAATTTTTCCAAACTCTTATCCTTCCCATATACTCTAAATTGATTTCCAATTTTTCCTGAAAGTGAAAAAAAATCCCTCCTAAATTCTTTTCACTCAAAACTTTCCCAAATTCGCACAAGCAGTTGCTGTTGTATTAATTTCATCGAGATAGCAATCGTTCGCTGGCCTTGTGCTACCGATCATCAAAATAACGGAGTTTTAAAATATTTTCCAAATTTCTGCATCAAAATTAAAATTATAAAGTTTGACCGTCTTGCAGCAATGTGTCTGGGCTGTTGATAAATTCAAAAAGTGACTGGTGACGTCTGGATTGGTCTGGAACAAAACATTACCGACACTGCTGACAACGAATGAAGAAAGCGTCTCGGTTCAGTGCCTATGTTCTTTTAATGGGCCAACATTTTCTGTAGACAGTTAAAAATGTTAATTGGATAAACTATTTGTCAAAGTGACAAAACTTTAGATAAATTGTGTTTTGTGTGTTATTTTATTTAAGTAATAATACTAGTTTTGATAAAAATGAAATATTTTGTTGGTTTTTCTTTAGGTAGTGCAGCAACAAACATTGGCAGAATATTCGTACCACAAAAATATTAACACTGGATCACCCTTTTTCAATATGTGATAAAAATTGGGGCTTTTATGCCTCACAGTGTAGTGGGCCTTAGCTAAAGCAAGTACTTTGGTTGTACTTGATAGTCAGTTGTACTTGTACTTGTGACCTGAGTACTTGTACTCGTAATTGTACTTATGGCTTTGGTACTTGCAACCTCTATGCGAAAAAGCCATAATTCAGTTAGTCGGCAGGGTACGAGAACTGGGGCATCACAACGACGGGGGTACTGCGTTTACCAAAACTACCACAAAAGTCCGGCATGCGGGCAACATCTAACTTCTAAATCAGTATCCGTGTAACATTCATCAGTGCACCTCAACAATGATCAAAATCAACAAAATAACAATTTCTATATCTGAACATTCTAAAGTTTCGATTCCGCCAAAATCCAAATAAATCATACCTGCAAATCTGAATCGAAAACACCAAATTCAAATATTAGCGGACGTAGGCAGCACGAATCAACCTTTAATAAGTAAGTAATGTTGTATACAACGCCGCCGAAGAATCAGAGCGCAGACTTCAGTCGAAATAATTATACACAATTCAATGTTTGCTTATTTTTATACGGGACTGAATTTACTATTTTACTGAATTTATTATTTACTATTTACTGTTTATTAATTATAACATTAGTTATTCCTTGCGACAAACGCTAGCCTCATAGGGCGGTCATAAGTCCCAAAAATTGGTACAATCCCGTTTTTGTACGTTTGCCGTACACAACAAGCCTTTGGATGACGCTTAAGTTTGATACCACACACCGTCGATAATACTCAGTATTTCACCGTCGATTCAACGTTGCATTTTCGACGTCGATAAGACAACGTTGCATCAACATACGGTTTCATGTCAACGACGTCGCGACGGGATATGGACGTTGTATCGACGTTAAAGCAACGTAGTGTGCCCATTGGAAAGGTTAGCCAACTTGGCAAGGTCAAGTCTCGCCCGTTTATTAAACTCCAGTTCGTGGGAATAATTTGCCTCTAAAGTTTTCAATTTTGGTGTAATTATTTTTAATGAGCTTTCAAGCAAACTTGTTTCTGACAAATCAGCCAATTGTGAAGCCTCAAAGAAATTATGAAGAAAAGCCAAATTGACAGCATGGACTACTTTCCGACCTCTCCTCTCAGAATGACAGTTTTCAATTTGACCTGGTAAATAGATGGAATCCGATTCCAAAGAACAACCACAAGGAACCGTCACACGACATGTCTCTGAACAAGTGACATTGCGTGATCCATCAGCAGAGCAATTGATAAAAACATGTTTCACGTTTGTCAACATCACGTGTTTACTATCCAGAACAAGTATGTCAAGTTGGACTAAGTGTGTGAAAACTGCAAACTGGCAATTTTATGTATACCTGTTGAATTATCACGCAACAATGACAAGATACACGAATTACCAGTGACTGACTGCAAGAACGAATGTGTGTGATCCAAAAACAGTAGTTTAGACATCGTAATGAACGGCTTCATGTCAAATTGTAAGAAATAGTCTTAATCAGGGTGATAACCAATGTATCATGGTAACTGTGTCAAAGTGGTTGCATGAGTAAAGGCAGGAACGGGTATTGGTATCACGTGAACCTCATATAAAGAAAGAGTGTGTCGTAATGGGCCTAACGGTATTGGTAGGTGCACAATTATGTCTCTTCCACTCCTGGTAGCCATGAACTCATGCATTCGATAATAATGTAACGCCTCCTTACGAAAAATATGCAGTCCATCAACTGTCAGACCGCTCACTTTTTGATTAATGTGATTTAACACATTGCGTAACTCAGTCGGCCTAATGAGTTCTGGGCTGAGAAAGCCGTTGCTGAGTAACTTAATACCTAGCCGAAATGCATCTAAATTATTCAACAGCAAAGAATATTTCTCAAATCTCGCTAAAGCTAAAGCTATCAACGAGCTTGCATGATCTAGCGCAGAAGTTTCTTCTCGCACTTAGGCGTAAAACTCAGTCATTGTCTGTCTCAGCAAATCCATCATGCTCGACATGTGGTCAAACCTAGAGTTAACCGATTTGCTTAGACTTGCTAGTCTGGATCCCATCTGGTGCCAGGCGGCACTCAAAGATGCCTGATGCCTTCCATAATGTCGCATTGCCTCATGCATCTTTCTGATATCGCTGTCCCTAGCGGTACCAAAAAGTGAATGTGAAATTTCACTGACAAAATTTAGTAAACCACGTTTGAAATGTCGTGGTGGGTTAGTCTTATCATTGTCCTCAAACTGTCGTATTAAATCATTTACTTGTGTCAATGTGTGATTTATACGAATCACAGCTTTGTTGCTGATATTTCGCAAAAAGTCCACTAAATGTATGATGTGGTCGCAGTCATTGTCGTGACTACTTGCCAGGCGTTGACAGTTAACTCTAGACTGTTGCAGTCTAGTAGTATTGACATCCGGTGTTTGAATGACAAAGATTTGTGCCCAAACGTCAGTTACTACCTCAAATGTATCAATGCGTTTGAGAACAAGACCATAGCTTAACCTGCTGATGACTTGGTCTGTCGACGCTGCGCAGTTCGTCGGCAAAACAAGACTCATCCATATCAAGACAAGCAGAGCAAAGCACGTATGTTCCAGTCTGCACAAAGCAAAATAAAAAATATTAAAAATTATCAATTCAGTCCAAAAAGTGTGTCGACAATTTAGAAATAAAACGTAAATAAAATAATAACAGTCTGTGCAGCTTAGAACATATTATTGCCTTGACCTCTATTGTCGCTTACTCTTCCTAAGTCTAGCCTTTTCACGTTTTTGAAGCCAATACACATCTCTAGCAAAATCCGAAACATCTTTTTGTGGTATCCAAGACGAGTAGACTGCCTCCCATTCTACTTTATAAAACATACGGCTGCCACGTTTTTGGTGCGTTAAAATTGTCTTAATAGTAAACCAACCTTGCGTAGAAGATTTGTCGTGTAGGCCTACAATCTGTTTGTTTACAGTCGTACAGGCTTGTGTAGGCCTATCGCCAGTCAGTGTAGGCGTGTCATTTGTGGACTGTTTCGAAACTGCAGTGTCGGCACATTGTGCTGCAGCAGTAGTCCGTGTACTGCTGCTTGCAATTTTGCTGCGAGAAAATACTCGCGGCTTGTGCTGCTTGCTCGCTGCGCTTATTCGCTGTCCGCTGTTCGCTGCAAATTCCGTAGCTGCAGCCGCATCGACAGCGGGTTGCAGCTGCAAAGCTAAAGCTCCGGTTCCATCTGCCTGCTCATGCCCAACTTCCACAGCATTGTCTGGTTTTGTCGCCGTCTTAGAAGTTGTGTTTCCGTCAGCATTTTTAAAATAAAATTCGTCGTGTTTTGTGTTTCTGCTTGATTCTAACTGGTTCTGTCTGACAGTTTGTCCTAGTATTTCAAGCTCTGGTTTCATTTTGTCAAAATAGTGCTTAGCACTAATAGGTATATTTTGCGGTGGTAATAACGAGTGATCAACTGGGAGAATGGGTTGCTTACCAAAAACAACCTCGTAGGGGGAAACCCCGAGGTTTTTGGCAACAGAAGTTCTAAAACTGTTTCCAATACTTGGAAGAAGGTCAGGCCAATTTGGCTCTGACTTACACCGCGTCCGAAGACTATTAAGGATATTTTAATTATAACTTTCTGCTCGAGAATTAGTCTGATGATGCCTACTGCTTGCGAAGATTTGTTTGACATTTAGTAAAAAACGCAAACTTTTTACCAATTTGGAACGGAAAGCACTTCCTCTGTCGGACAATAAAGTTCTAGCTCCATAAACCATAAAAACTGAGTTGTACAACAGACTTGCAGTTTTTTCAGCTCCCGTTGTTCTGGCTGGTAAAAGAATAGAAAACAAACTTAAAGAATCCACCAAAACTAACGCGTAATTAAAACCATTTGATCTCGGTAATGCTACATGATCGACATGCCAAACTTCAAAAATAGTACTTAACGGATTCAAAGATCTCAAAGGTGCCTTGTTAGTCACACTGCCCTTGCCTCTTTGACAGGCTGAACACGTGCGCGCCCAATTAAACGAGTCAACATGTAGATTTGGCCAGTAGTACTTCTGACGTATCGTAGCATACAACTTCTTTTGAAATACGATCTTTCTGGCACCTGCGTCGTCCCGAGGTAATATGCCATCCTGGAAATAGTCAATAAAGACTTTACAGTCTGGACAAGAGCTCTGTAACTGAGCTACATTATATGGGCTCAATAATTCGTCTGCCTTGTTGTCGTCAATCGTGTCCGTGACATCGGTCTGGTCAGAATCGTTATGATTGGGAGTATCTAAAGATATCTCTCAAATGTAGCTCAATCTGTCCAATAAATTATGATGGTCATCCTCTTGGGGTTTATCTGAAATGACATTCACGTCTCCTGACATGCATTCCATGTCATCGTTGCCTCCGGAGTCGTCTACTGGCAACTCAATGCGATTTAATCTGTCTGCAAAAATGTTTTGTTTACCTTTAGTGTGCTTGACACGATATTTATAACTGGATAACAGTAAGTTCCACCGTCCGAGACGTCCTACAGCATGTTTACTAGCGTTCAAAAACTGGATAGCTGAGTTATCGGTCCTAATAAGAAATGGTTTTGGTTAAAGGAATTCGTGGTAGTGCTTTATTCCTGCAATTACAGCTAAAAGTTTCTTCTCTACGGCGGAATAATTTCGTTCGACCGGCTTGAGACTGCGCCCCCCATAGGAAATGATTTTTTCTTGACCTTCCTGTAACATAGACAAGTTATAAGAGACAGATAAATCACTGGCATCCGTCGTTAATATCATTTCCTGCGTTAAGTCCGGTATAGCGAGTATTGGTGGGTTCGATAAAGCATTTTTCAGAGCGTTGAATGACTGTTCTTCTTTGTCAGTCCATGAAAATAGTACGTCTTTTTTAAGTAGACGATATAATGGATAGCACAAATTTGCATAATTTTTAATGTACCTACGAAAATAATTTGTTATTCCGAGAAAAGCTCGAATGTCCTTGACCTTCTTGGGCCTTGGATAGTTTTGAATAACAGCAGTTTTCTGAGGGTCACTCTTTACTCCGTCACTGCTGAAAATGAAACCGAGATACTTTGCCTCAGTTTAGAAAAAAATACATTTTTTCGAATGCAATTTTAAGTTGGCGCCTCGAAATTTTTCAAAAATAGTTCAAAGATGTTTTAAATGCTGTTGTGGAGAGTCCGATATGCAGATTATATCGTCTTAATAGACAAGCAAATAGCTGCCAATCTGGTGCCGAAATAACTGATTTAATGCTACTGTCATCCAGTAAGGGGATTGCTAGTGACCTTGAGGTAACCTTAAGTATTTATACAATCCTCGATGCGGAGTTACGAAAGTTGTCTTATACGAGGACTCCTCCGTGATTCCGAGCTGGTGACAGGCCGACCTGAGGTCAAGGGTCGTTATGCATTTAGCCTTGTTTCTCGACATTAGGTCCAGAATGTCGTCAAGTTGCGGTAGTTCGCAAAATAAAAGAATGCTAATTGCGTTGAGACGCCTCCAATCGACACAAAAACGTCACGTGTTATCTCGTTTTTTAATCATTACAATTGGACTGGCAAAAGTTGAGCCATTCTCTTCCGCAATCACCCCAGCAGTAAGCATTTCGTCTAACTGTCTGTCAACTTGAAGTCTCATCTCGTCTGACAGCCTATAAGGTCTGCATAGAGTCGGTTTGGCGTCTGGATAAGTACTAATATGACATTTTAAAAGATTGCACTTTGGTATATCAGTTGCTGAATAAGCAAAGACGTCTTGATAGTCATATAGTAAATCAATAAATTCAGAGAATGTGTCGTTTTCAACCACACAAGTATCCAAAGAAAAAACCTTTTGACCTGAGATATGAAACTTTTTCTGACAGTGTAATCGAAACTTTAGGTTTTGCGCGTGCACTGTCTAAGCATTCGCTAACATCGCTGGTTTGCTGTGTAGAAGCAGCACGCTGCAAAGCTACTTCTCCTTCCAACCAACGCGAAGATTTTTCTGCTGCATGCTCGCTGCTGCTACCGCTGCTGCAAGCAGCAACGTTATTTCTAAACCGACCGCTGCTACTGCTCGCTTGCGCTCGCCGACCTTGGTCTGATAGATTAATTGTCAGCTGTCTAAAGTTGCGCTGCAGCGTAGCTGGCGTATATCTACTGTCAATTTGTAATACCGCAGAAGACAAAGTAGCGATTGCAAAACCGCGTGGTATCGAAAATGGTTTATTAAATGGATTTAACACTCTACAGGGTAATTGGCCGTTTTTAGGGCGGTTAACAAAAGCTTTGGCCACCAAAAATCCGCGCTGCTGTGCTGCAATATAAGGTTCTATTATAACCGTGCTACCAAAACGCTCGACAGCTCTGCCTATTAAACGTACAGAGATTAATGCTTTAGAGTGTGGTGGAAGACAGACATGTTTTGACGACGTTAACAACGCCATAAAACTATCAAATGTTTGCAGTGGCAATACTGTCAAGCCATTATTAAAGGCAACACAATTTTTATAAAGATCGATCTGACAACCAGTCATCCTTAAAAAATTTATGTCAAAGATAGCCGAATGATTCAATTTTTCTACAACAAAAAATCATGCTGTACTTTGTAGTCATCTAGGCCTATACAAACAGACGCGTGTCCTATTACGCGCAATGTGTGACTGTCTGCTGTATACAACTGATGCTTTTTTATACCATTTTTTTACTATGTGTATTTTATTTTTTCGAACAAAATTCGCAGACAGACATGAGACCGCAGCACCGGTATCGAGGATCACTAAAGTTTTACGTTTATTGATAAGTACTGGAATCAAATTTCGAGGCTCATATTCTGTGTCGCCTTCTGGCTGCAGGGTTACCGCCTGTCTGGTCCAAGAACTCCCTAGCCCGTGATGTTAAGCATTATTATTTTGTGGGCCCCATCCCGAAAAAATCCGAGCTGAGAACCAGCGTTCCAATTTTGTCTTCTGTCATCAAACTGGGCTCTGCGATTCCCATTGTTTGGTGTTCTGGCCGCGCGACATACGCGTGCCAGATGCCCCATCCGACGGCAGTTATAACATTGCATATTAGCTGCCCTGCAAAATTGCCTCCCCATTTCATGTTCACTTCCGCAATACAAGCAAACTGGTAATGACCTATTCACAACACCATTTCTCGAACCTCGGCCAATTGAGCTGGTGAAACGTCCTCGAGGTGACTGTTGACGACCGTTGCTTTGAGAGTTGTCGTCGGCAAACGTGACACGACGTTGTCGTTGTCCAGCTGACGTGCGTTGTGGTTGCGGTGACGGGCTCCTGGAGAGGTTGACGTTCTCCACTGTTGCTCTCGTAGACAGCTGCCTGGTTATCTTGCGCAGTTCCTCCGTGTGCTCCGCCATTGCTTGGTCGCTTGATGTCGTAGGGGACATCGTGACAAACTGAGCTGCCTCGGCCACCCTAGCCGCGTGCATCACGTCATCGACGGTCGTAGGCTGTGTTTGCATGACATGCGCCAGCAGTGGTGGGCGTAGACCTCGTTGGATGACGTAACGTTTCTGCTCCCGCGTAACGCCAACGGCTTTTGTCAGTTTGCGAATTGCTGTTATGTGCTCATCGACGGACTCTGTTGGTTGCTGAATGCGTTGCCACAGCTCACTCGCCTTGCGCCAACGTCGGATCTCGGTATCTTGAAAACGTTGTTTAAATGCATTCTGCAGATTCGTCCAGTCCGATTTGATGACGTCTTGTAAGTTATCATACCAATCACTTGCGATGTCTTTTAACAGCACTGCCACCAGAAGACAGCTGAAGGTCAGGTTGAATAACACTCCGAAACAACTTTTATTACGCAGAACTCGTCGATGTGCACTCTATGCAGTTCGAGAACGAAGTGAGTTAATCAACTCGACAGACGGCGCTACAGCCTACCAGTGACGTCATAAGGCGTAAACTTGTTCTAAGCCTACTCTGCCCAGTTCCTGGCTATGGGCCCTCGCCCCAGAAGTACCAACGTATCCGCAAGCTCCTCCTTCAGGCGGATACGAACCGACTAGAAGATCTTTTAAGGAGCGACGGCAACATCGCACGTGGTTCTAGCCTGCACGGGCTATTTCCATGAACTAGGCTTGCTATGACCTTCACCTTAGTTTTTGTGAGTAACTGGCGTTCCAACAACCAAGAACGCCTCGCTATACTTAATCTTGTAGCACCAAACGATTTGACGCGAAACATTCCATGCGATGCCCGTAGCTTTCCTCCATATTACTGTGCATAGACCTTCTGATTAAACGACGCTATGAATAAACGTCTTTCCTGAAAACAAAAAGCTCGTTGATTAGCCTAGTGAGTTAAAGAATAAAAAGATAAAAGGAATCTGTCAGGCCGTGTTGTTTCTTAGTCAGTTTGTCACCGGCCACCGAACGGTATGTGCATGACACTTGCGAGAAACCGAGTCGTCAATTTTTTTCCGTCAGTATAAGCTCGCTGTCTGTATTTTTCGCTGCTTGTTTGTGACCGTGCTGCATTTATTTGTCGATTTAGTTGTCGGGCAGTGTTGATAGCGACTTCGTCTACCAGTGTGTCTGCATGTCACTGTCGTTGTACTGTTAGCTGTACCTGTCCGTGTGTGACCTGGAGTTAACATGTAAGTAACAGTCACTGTAAGTCGTATTGACTTACGTTATATGATAGTATGTCATTTACCTGTTAACACCAGTTCATAGGTGTTTACCAATCAGAGGCCGAGTTGTAGACTCAGCGCCACTTTAAGTAGGTCGTGAATTGAATGCTGTGTTTGTATTGGTTAGGCCAAGCAGTAATTAGATTGTCGCTTTATCTGCGGCGCGTAAACGAGTTATTTGGATCAGTTGTTGTTCTGACGGGTTTGAGAACAGTTGTGTTCTGAGGCGGA